>Ga0197142_1000332_pt1 | contig 43570 bp, 41 predicted proteins | sample GBS60_MetaG_FD_148614 | JGI IMG/M metagenome (GOLD analysis project Ga0197142, IMG submission 148614) | Sediment microbial communities from Great Boiling Springs, Gerlach, Nevada, United States - GBS 60_MetaG | ecosystem: Environmental > Aquatic > Thermal springs > Hot (42-90C) > Sediment... | reverse complement strand
AAAATCTCACTCCGCTTTACCCCCAACATTTATAGCACCCTTTAAATGCGAATGTAACTGTCCCCCCAACCAAGCGTCGTTAAAATTGCCACATTTAAAACCTCCCTCTCTTTTAAACTTAACACATCCCTATTTAAAACTTTCCTATATCCTTCCATTATCATCCACGAGCAAGATCAGGATGAAGCAAGTTCATATAAGTCGTCGCCCTCACAAGTAGATCAAGCGCCTTTCCAAACTTACCAGCTTGAATCAAAGCGCTTGACTTGCCTATCAATGCCTCAACTATTCCTTTAATCGCCACATCAAGCTTTTTATCATACTCAAGCGCCTTGGTGTAGTTTTCAATAGCACCATCATAATCACCTTGCGTAAGATAAATCCCAGCTATAGCGTTATAAACTGGGGCAAAGTCATTTTTCAGATTTATCGCTTCCTTAAACGCCTTTATCGCCTCATCGTTTTGTCTTATCGCCTTTAAAGCTATACCCTTATTAGAAGACTCAACGCCTGATCATACTTTTAAATCGCAGCTTTATAATTACCACTCCTGAGCAATGAATTCCCATCGTTGAAAAGTTTTCCCGCCTCAACTTCTGGCTTTACCGAGTTCCCGCCTTGCGCCAAAACAAATGAAGAAACCAAAACTAAAATCGCAATGGAAAACAAAACTCTCCTCATAAATTTTTGCACCTCCTTAATTTTACTCGTTCATTAAAAAACACCCCCTCGAAAACTTTAAAAAGCATAACCAATGCCTATTCCTCCAAATGGAAGAAAATCTCCGAAATTAAAAATCGGTGTGAAAGCTACCTTGAAAACTAATCCACCACCTCTTGGTTGATACCTCCAACCGAGTGTTCCAGTTAGAAGTGAAAACACTCCAACTTTAAACTTAATCCCATTGCTTGAAACCTCGCTTGATTGACCTCTTAATGAAAACAAAACCATGCCACCTCCTATCTCAACCTTATGGTTACCCTTTCCAATAAAATAATTTAGCATAATAGGAGAAGTTACAATTTCAGCGAACACTTCCTCCTTCTCCCCTGTAGATTTATGCTCGGCTTCTCCAAAAAGCACGAAATAACTAAGTCCAGATCTAATGCTGATGTTACTTTGAATACTGCGTTCATAATTTAAACTATAAAAAATACCGTTCCCCAATCCTTCAATATAAATAGCATTCTTTGCAACTTTTTGAACTTCTTGAGCATATAAATATCCACTGACAAAAAATTGAAAAAACGTAACAAAAATAAAACAGACACCAATTTTATTTTTCCTACTTATTAATCTTACCATGATACCCTCCAAATTTATTTTTATGAGCCCGTAGGATCTCTCCATTTAAAAGACCATTTTAACCATGTAAATCATACACCTGATATGAGTATCAGAGTCGCCAATTGTGAAATTAACATGCATCAAAAATTAACTCAACAGCAAACATCATTTAATCACATCGTGGATATTATATTCTTGATAAAAGCCCAGATCACAATAATTTTAACTTAAGCCCAACTCCAAACCTATGTATTGCCCTTTTAAAAATGTCCCTACTTTTAGTAAAATTATACGCATACAATAGTGTAATCCCAACCTTATTATGCTCATACCCTAATTCAGCAGCATACGATAAAACACTAACCCCTCCATGAAAATATCTATATTTGTGGATGTAAAGGATACGATGTTCTGAAGCAGCTGTATCTTGCATACCGAAACTGTAATTCAAATTCCCAAGGATTGATGTAGTTAAATCTTGAGATATTTTAAACTGCCCTAATCTAACTTTAAAACCACCACCAGTAGTAAGTGCCCCAATACGGTATCCGCCGGACAAAAGAGCCCACCCAAAATTTGAAAACCTTACCCCGACGCTGCTGATGCTTTCTATGTTATATTCATAGCCAAGATGTAAACTTAAAACTTTCCAATTATATTTAAAACCAATTGAAAAGTTATGAGTATTTCGTTGGAGCTTTCCTACAATATAATAACCTTCAGCTCTATGATATCCTCTAATAAAGAATGGAGAAATTTTAGATGTTGATACGCCAAGAAACAAGGCAAAACTTTTATAATTCACATCAAACACATAGTTGTGAAGAACTACACCACTGGTTTTTAGCTTAGATTCTAACTCTCTCATTTCCCTCGCATAAAGCTCCCCATAATACTCATAATAATATTTTACACCATCAAGAAATGAAAAATAAGTAGTTGAAACCTCATATAACGGCTGTGCCTTAACTGAAACTCTTATGGGAAATTTATCTTGCGCTTCAATTGAAGCTGAGTTTAAAAGCATGAGGAGAAATAAAACACCGTAAATCATTTTAAATCCTCCAGTTTTATTTTTTAACAAAGAACGGTGGGGATAAACCCCCACCATCTCTAAATTCGTTATGGGATAGGTGGATTTACCCATTTGTTATACCAGTCAATATTTCCAGTTTGATAAGGATAATTTTTTCGGTAAGGATCGGAAAAGTTAACAACACTCCACCCAAGCTGATCATCGGAATCATACCAAGTATCGCCTATTTTGAATGTAAAAAATTTAAAATTGTAAGCTATCTCAACTGGAAGGTTGACACCGCCCACATCTTCCTCATACCAAAAATAAATCCAATAATTACCGTAGTCGTTAGTCCACCAATTTATGAGATTTCTATCTACAACGCGCCAACCTTGACCCTCATTGAAACCATCAAAATATTGCATAGTTAAATCCATGCCTGGATTTTCTTCACACTGAATTTTAAGTCTAATCTCCGCATCTCCTTTCGTCCAAGGTTCAGCATCATTGATAACATTGATAGCTTCAATAATTTCAATACATCCATTTTGTCGAGGTGGTAAACTCTCATTTGAACTACCCCCACCACCTCCACCGCCTCCTTCATCGTCCAAACTGGTCCTCATATTAGGCAAGCTAAAATATCTAACATTACCATTATCATCAACCCTTTCGTTTATCCCAAGAACTATAACAGGAAAATCAGGTGCTTTCTTCGCATCAAATGCCTTAACCTTTTCAATTAACTTGTCATCTACTCCAACAGGACGATAAGCAACAAGCGGAACATAACTTTCCTCATCCCACCTTTCAAAATTTACAGGAACCGCTATGTTAAACCTCGGGATTAACTTAACAAGTTCCTTCACCCTTGAAATCCCATCACCTAAACCAAACCTTTTTGAATATCCCTTTCCTAACTTGACCTCAAAACTCTCCCCATCGGCAAAACTATGTCCTCTCGCAAACTGATACAAAAACTCATAATCGCCGTCAAACTTCTTCCCAACCTCCGCCTTTATAAATCTTCTCACTTCAACATCCTTAACACTTAAAGCAAATGCCTTCGCAAGCTCCTCAAGAGCCCTATTGACCATCTCCGGATTTCCCTTTGCCAATCCCCCTTCCATTTTTAAATCCCCGATTTTTGTCATCAAACATAACTAAATTATCACCATCACGAGAACAACTAATCAAGATGAGAGAGAGAATAGAATTAAACGCCAGAAAAAGAATTTTGCCCTCATACCTCCAAAGTTTTTGTTTTTAAACTCGCCTATAATTTAAAAACCCGACTCTTAAAAAGTCAAGCTAAGTGATATATAACTATTCATCACGGGGTTTAATTAATTTAAAAATTTTAAATTTCCCATATTCTGAAATTTCCTCAAGATATTTCTTTATATTGTTTCTATCCTCAAAACCCCGGCTATCACAAATAAGATATTGCGCCCCCTTATTTATCATTTCAAGGAAAAGCGAATCGCTTACTCTTTCAGTTATTGACCATCCTTTCCTATGCGCAAAATAAAGATAGACACTCGGCGATTCATCGCAACAAACTATAACAAGAGAATTCCTATCCGGTATAACCCTGTCAAGATGTGATTCAAGCGTTAGAAGTTCATACGGGATTGATTTTAAACCTGTTTCAAACCTTGAAAGAGCTCTTACAGACCCAAGAATAGGGATTAAGATTAAAAGGAGGGTAAAAATATATTTTAAAAGCACAGTTGGTCTATTTTTTAGAATATGGTCAACTAAAAATTTAAAGCCAACTACACAAATTGAAATTATAAACGGCAATGATATAACCATGTAGTAGTCATGCCAGTAAAATGCTGGATAAAACATAATCATATAAATTGACAGACCAAGTCCAAATGCGAAAATGAAATTCACAATGGCGCTATATCGCGATTTAAACCTCATAATACCATAAATCCCGATCAAGAAAAATATAAACTCAGCGTAATTTATATAGAGCTCTGGCAACCATTGGATAAAAATTCTCTTAGTTGAATTCAAAATCTCGCCCATATCACTGGGAAGATTCGGTGAAAGGCGAAAGTCAAAATTTTTATAAGTAAAACTCAAATACCTTGCGTAAAAATACCACAACCCAACAATCACAATAGAGAGAAAGATTAAGGATAGATTTTTGAGGTTCAAAGCTTTTTTCCTGTAGATCAGTGAAAAGAAAAATGGTAAAGATGCAAGAGAATTAACTTTAATTAAAGCGGAAAAAATGAGAAAAAAAAGTGATAAGATCAGATATTTGGTGGCTGAATTTTGTTCCCAAATTTTAAGGTAATAAAGCGACATAAATAAAAGCGAAAGAGAGGGAACCTCAGGCATCACAACGAAAGAATAATAACAAAACAGCGGACTAAAAACAAGCATAAACGAGGCAACAAAGCCGTAAAGCTTCTCACCAAATAACAACTTGAAAAACATATAAGAATATGCTATGGCTATAAAACTAAATAAAAGTATAACATACCTTGGCGTTATGTTATTTAACCCAAAAATCTTGTAAGAAATTGCAATTAAATAATTCACAATGGGAAACTCCATCCCTGTTATTCCAGACGATTCCCCCCTTGAATCCAAACGCGGTTTTAAAATGTTCATTTCCTCCTCATAAAAATTTCTCGCAACGCTTAATCCCATCGTTTGCCTCCAAAGATGGAAACCGACCGGGGGATAATTTGAATACTTAACATGAACTACAAACTGAAGTAAAAATAAAAACAGAATTAGCTTAATATCACCCGTTTTTTCAACTAAATCAATTAATTTCTTCATAACTCTCCAATTTATTTTAGTATTGATATTTCCTTTGCGGTCCAGGTGCCGGCAAATCTATACTTCCAATCGCAATTATAGTTATAAATATCTCTGTTGATAAGTTGCTAAAATTTTAAAATAGATGCATAACCTGTTTTATAATTGACGCGCCAAATAAACCCACGATGCCAAAAGGAAAATTTTACCTTCAAGGTAAACTCCGAAATTTTTATTTTTAATGAATTACATCTATAATTTAAAAATTTAACTTAAAAATCAAATCCTTAAAAATACGGGCGTCTTAAAGTTTTGAAATGGTTTACACTTCAATTTGACATTTCAGAAGGAAAATTTTAATTTATTCTAGCGAAAAATAAAATCGGGACAATTTCATGGCGGTAAAACAATCTATCCAGGAAGAAAACAAGGGGATAAATCTCCCGGATGATATTTGCAAGGAAATTGAAAATTTAATAAGAACGGCGGGATTAACCCCAGAAGAGAAAATTAAACTTTGGCTTGATGTCTCTGAGTTTATATCAAAGTGGATTGAGACAAACATTGAACATCACGAGGGGGGATAATTAAGAAAAGTTGGGGCTCTAAAAGAGCCCCATTTGTTGACTTAATCTTCGGCTTTACCTTGGATAAATTTTTCAGCCAGTTTTACATCTTCCTCACTTCCGATGAAAAGTGGCGTTCGCTGATGTAAGCTTGTCGGCTCAATGTCAAGTATGTTTCTGAAACCATCACTTGCCCTTCCACCAGCCTTTTCAACAACATAAGCAAGGGGTGCAGCTTCATAAAGCAAGCGCAACTTACCCTCTGGATTTTTCTTATCACCAGGATACATAAAAATACCCCCGTATAAAAGCGTCCTATGGAAATCAGCAACAAGCGTCCCAACATATCTCAACTTATAGGGTCGTCCCGTCGCCTTGTCCTCTGCCTTGAGATAATTTATAAACCTTTTCATATTCTCATCCCATCTCTCATAATATCCTTCATTTACACTGTAAATATCACCTTTCTTCGGTATGCGAATGTTTTCATGCGAAAGCAAAAACTCCCCAATACTTGGATCAAGCGTAAACCCATGAACCCCATTTCCAGTTGTGTAAACGAAAATCGTGCTTGAACCATAAACGATATAGCCAGCAGCTACGAGATTTCGTCCCGGCTGAAGGATATCCCTTTCAGTTCCCTTTCCAGAAGTTGTCACCCTTCGGAAGATTCCAAAAATTGAACCAATTGAAACATTCACATCAATGTTTGAACTCCCATCAAGAGGGTCAAACACAAGAACATATTTCCCCTTGGCAAGTTCATCTGGGATTTCAATCAAACCTTTACTTTCCTCGCTTGCCATGACACAAAGATGTCCACCTTTTTGCATCACATTGATGAAAATTTCATTTGCGAACTCATCAAGTTTCTGAACAACATCGCCAGAGATGTTAACTTTTCCAGTTGAGCCGATGATATCAACCAGACCTGCTTTTGAGACCTCACGCCAGACAATTTTAGATGCAAGGGCAAGGTCTGTCAAGAGTTTTGAGAATTCCCCCGTTGCCCCAGGGATTTCATGTTCCCTTTCAATGATGAAACGCTCAATTGTTATTATCCTCTGCATAGTTCAACCCTCCTTAATTTGTTTAATTTTTTAACCCGATTTTGTCGAGCTTGTCTTAACAATCCCCGATAAATCGCCCGCTTTAACTTTTCTATCTTTATACTGCAATTGATAAAGCCGATAATAAATCCCTCTCATCTCAAGCAACTCCTCATGCGTCCCTATCTCACGAACCTCACCTTTGTGCAAAACTATTATCTTGTCCGAATTTTGAATTGTTGATAACCTATGTGCTATGACTATCGCAGTCCGATTTTCAAGGAGCTTATCAATTGCTTTCTGAATAATATACTCAGTCTCAACATCAACGCTTGAAGTCGCCTCATCAAGGACAAGGATTTCTGGGTCATAAACAAGCGCCCTTACAAACGAGATAAGTTGCCTCTCGCCAACAGAAAGATTTGATCCTCTCTCATAAACGGGTTCAAAATATCCTCGCGGCAATTTTTCAATAAACTTATCCGCGCCTATTAACCGAGCTGATTCAACAACCCTTTCAAAAGGGATTTTTTCGTTCCCAAGTGTTATGTTAGTTAAAATATCACCAGAAAAAAGCATCACATCTTGCAAAACAATCGCTATGTGCTTTCTTAATTCTCTTTCGTCAATGTTTCTTATGTCTATCCCATCTATTAAAATTTGTCCTCTTTGCACCTCATAAAATTTACCCATCAAATTTATAATCGTGCTCTTCCCAGAGCCAGTTGCACCAACTATCGCAACTTTCTCTCCCGCTTTAATTTTAAAAGAAACATCCTTCAAAATCCAGTCATCATCACCCACACCGTCCGAATCGTCTTTATATCTGAACCAAACATTTTTAAACTCAACATCCCCTCTCACCTTTTCAAGCTTGATGGGATTTTCAGGTCGCTTTATGAAAATTTTTGTGTCAAGAAGCTTAAAAATTCTCTCTGCCGAAGCCATCGCCGTCTGGAAAATATTATATTTTTCTGAAAGGTCTCTGACGGGTCTAAAAAACATCTCAGTATACTGAATGAAAGAGATCAAAACACCTATCGTCACAGCTCCCTTTATAACTTCACCACCGCCATACCAGATTATCAAAGCGATACCAATCGCACTTATAAGCTCAACGACTGGAAAGAAAACCGCATAGTAAAAAATTGACTTTATATTTGCATCCCGATATTTTGAATTTATCTGATCAAATTTTTTAAACTCCTCTTCCCCCCTATTGAAAACCTGAACAACACTTACACCTGAGAAGTGTTCTTGTAGAAAAGCATTAATCTTAGCTATCAAAATCCTAACCTCCCTATACGCTTCCCTTGCCTTCTTCCTGAAAAGGAAAGTCGCGTAAAAAAGCAATGGCAAAACGCTCAAAGTCACAAGCGAAAGCTCAAAGCTCAATTTGAACATAAAATAAAGAATCCCAATTATCGTAAATATATCACCGAAAATGAGAACTATTCCAGACGAATACATCTCATTTAAAGATTCAACATCATTTGTGACCCTTGTGACAAGTCGTCCAGTTGGATTTTTATCAAAAAATTTCAAAGCGAGTCGCTGAAGGTGTGAGAAAATTTCCATCCTCAAATCAAAAATCGTCTTATGCCCGATCCATTCCGTTGTATAATTTAAAATGTATTGTATAACCCCCTGAACCAAAAGCAACCCAAAAAGCAAAAGGGAAAGCTTAAAGAGCCCGACATAATTTGATTTTAAAATATAATCATCTATCGCAAATTTAGTTATGTATGGACGCAAAGGATTTAACACCGCAAGGATAAGGACAAGAAAAACAGAAATAGCAACTTGCTTCCAATATGGCTTGACATACTTCAAAAGTCGCTTCATCAACCTTGAATCATATGCCTTCCCTAAAACTTCATCTTCTCTGAAATCGTGCATAAAGAAATGTTATCTTTTGTTTTTTTACATCCTTTCAAGTTCTTCTTCAAGTATTTGCTTCTGGTAAAGTTCAGCGTAAATTCCACCAAGTTCAATAAGTTCATCGTGCGTGCCACTCTCAACTATCTCCCCGTCATCAAGAACAATTATAAAATCCGAATCTTTAACAGATGTTATGCGATGACTTATGATTATAGTCGTTCTCCCCTTCCTATACTCTCTTAAATTTTTCAAAATCATCTCTTCAGTATAAGCATCAACTGATGAAAATGGGTCATCAAGTATTAAAATTTTTGGCTCCTTTATCAGTGCTCTCGCAAGTCCGACCCTTTGCTTTTGTCCGCCAGACAAGGTTATCCCTCTCTCACCAACAATCGTATCAAATTTATTCGGGAAATCCATAACCTCATCGTAAATCTGCGCAATTTTAGCGACATCTATAACCTTACTATCATCGGCTCCGTCAATCCCGAAAGTTATATTATTTTTGATCGTGTCAGAAAAAAGAAAAACATCCTGTTGAACATATCCTATGTTTTCCCTTAAAACCTTCAACGGAATCCTCTTAACATTTACACCATCTATCAAAACTTCGCCTTTATCAGGATCAAATAATCTTGGGATCAAATTTACAAGCGTTGTCTTACCACTCCCTGTATAACCAACGATTCCAACTGTTTGTCCCTGTCCAATTTTAAAACTTATACCCCTTAAAACATAGCTTTCCGAATCGGGATATTTAAACCATACATCTTTAAATTCAATCTCACCGTTTATCTGCCTAATTGAAAAATCAGTTTCGTCGGTATCCTTTATCTCTGGTTGAATCCTCATCACTTCAAGCAATCTATCCATTGAAGCTGCTGCTCTTTGTGTCAAGTTAATAATCCAACCGAAAGCTATCATCGGCCAAATAAGATAACCGAGATAGATCAAAAATGATGTCAATTGCCCAAGCGTCATCGTCCCCTTTATCACCTGATAACCCCCATACCAAATGACAAGTATAATTGAAATCCCAGTTATCAAAATCATCAACGGATATGTAAGCGATTGAACCTTTGCAAGTTTTATATTCTTGATGAAATACTCAAAATTTACCTTTCTAAACTTCTCAATCTCGTAATCCTCCCTAACATAGGATTTTACAACCCTTATCCCAGCGATGTTCTCCTGAGCCAATGTCGTTATCGTTCCAAAATGTTCTTGAATGTCCTCATACTTCTCATGAACTATCCTCCCAACTTTATAAACGAGATAAGATATCAATGGGAGAGGTATCAAAGTTATCAATGTAAGTTTTAAATTCATTGAAAACATTATAGCAAGTATCACAACGAACTCAATGGTGGTCTCAATTGAATACATTATCCCTGGCCCGAGGAAATTTCTTACTGCGGGAATATCATTCGTAGCATAAGCCATTATATCACCAACCTTTTTATCTCGGAAATACAGATAATGTAACCCCTGAACATGGCGGTAGAAGTCATTGCGCATATCATACTCAATTTTCCTTGAAGCCACAATTATCGTCTGTCTCGTGAAAAAAGATGCAATCCCACTTAAAATTGTTGAACCAAGAATGAGCAAGGCAAAAAGTGAGAGTTTTTCAAAGGTCACCCCTACCTTTAAGTTATCAACAGCGCGTCCAATCAAAATTGGGATGACGACATAAAAGAACTCACTCAAAAGTATAGCCAAAATCCCAAAGAGAATTAACCTTTTATACTTCAAAATGTATTGTTTAAGCTCAAGCAATGAGCGCATAGATGACCCAGGATTTTTCTAAAAAATAAACAAAAGCCACTTTAAAAGGCAAATTACTTGCTTCGCAACGGAACAAGGATTAATATAACAGCGACGATCGGGAAAATTAACATCCCAATAAATGGATTATCCGAGATGTGTGGAAGTTGAACATTCAAAAGATAAAGCCCAGCCAAAAGGACACCGGTTATTGATTCACCAGCTACAAGACCAGAAGCGAGCAAAATACCGCGATTTTCTATTTTAACTGCATCTTCCTGTGAAATCCTTTTACGTTTTACAATTTGATCAGCCAAATACTTTATCAAGCCACCCACAAAAATTGCCGATGTTGTCTCAAATGGAAGATACATCCCAACAGCTATAAGAGTTGGGGAAGGTGATTTCAAAAGGATAAGCACAAAAGCAAGAACTCCACCGAAGATGACAAGTGGCCAAGCAATTTCACCACTTACAATTCCCTTTGACATAACGCTCATCAATCCAGCTTGAGGAGCCGGAAGATACTTGCCCCCGATTCCTCCTTCCGTTCCTTTATGAAGTATTGACATCGGGAAAACAAGGACAAGCGCTGTAAATAAAACACCTATAATTTCAGCGATTTGCATTTTCCTTGGCGTCCCGCCTAAAATTTGACCAACTTTTAAATCTTGAAGCATATCCCCCGCTATTCCAAGCGCAGTGCAAACAACAGCTGCAACACCTAAGACAACCTCAACCCCTTTTGTCCCCTTCACTCCAAGCGCCACCATCAACACAGCTGATATGACAAGGGATGAAAGCGTCAAACCAGAAATTGGATTATTTGAACCACCCATAACACCGACAAGATAACCCGCAACCGCAGAAAATAAGAACCCTGTCAAAGTCATCACAATTCCAGCAACAACAGCACTGAGAAAATCCTTCGTGAAGTAATAATAAATTAAAACCACGGGAATTACAAGAAGCAAAATTCCAATCAATACAGATGTCAACGGTAAATCATCCTCAAGCCGTGAATATGTCACCCTTCCTGTATTTATTAACTTCGTGTCTCTCAATCCTTTTGCTATCCCCTGAAAAAGCTGTTTTCTCATTTTCCAAAGCGTATGGAACGCACCAACTATCATAGCTCCAACCGCAATAGGTCTGACTTGATAATACCAAACTGCGTTTGTCAGTGTCTCCCAATCGCTTCCAGATTTGATCAAAGGTTCAAGCCCATTATTAAAAAACATAACAAGCGGGATAAAGAGCCACCATCCAAGCACACCACCTGAAAAAGCAACAGCTGATAATCTCGGACCAATTATGTATCCAACACCGATTAACGCTGGGGAAGCTACGGGTGTTGAAAGATAAATTCCGCCTGTATATGTTTGAGGATTTCCAAGAGGATTTGAACCGCTGAAAAGTTGAATTTTATATCTGCCAAACTCAAAAAACTTGCCCAATGTCTCTTCAAACAACTTTATTCCGCGAGCGTTCTTAAAAAGTTCAATCAAAGCTGAAACCCCCATCATGCTGAAGACATATTTTGCTCCGGTTTCACCCTTTTGTCCTGCTTTTACCATTTCTGCACAAGCGACCGCCTCAGGGTAAGGAAGTGTTGCATCACTAACAAGTGGTCTTCTTAAAATAATAATGAACAGAACGCCAAGCGCACCTCCAACAAGCATTATAACGGTGCTCTCCCAATAGTTAAAATCTTCCCATACACCTGAAATTACAAACGCAGGTATTGTAAATATCGCCCCAGCAGCAAGCGCCTCACCAACTGACGCAGTAGTTCTTGCAATGTTTTCCTCAAGTATTGAACCGCGAAGAACCCTCATCACAGCCATCGCTACAACAGCAGCTGGAAATGTCGCTGAGATTGTCATCCCCGCCTTTAAACCAATATATGTATTTGCAGACCCAAGGATAACAGCCATTATAACACCCAGAAATAAAGACCTTAAAGTCAACTCCTTTAAATTGGTTTCCGCTGGAACATATGGCTTAAATTCAACCTTTTCCATTTTTTAATCCAATTTTTGTTTCACATTGATTGAAAAGATATGGCGCAGTTGCAAGTGTGAAGACAGCGAATAAAAACCCAGCGATCAAGTCAATGACATAATGATACCTCAAATAAACAGTTGAAAAAATAAGTAAAATCCCAACAGGAATTAAAAAATATCTCGTCTTTGAGTTTAAAACAATTGAAAGATACATCACCACAAGTGTAAGTTGAGTGTGCCCGCTTGGGAAGGCATCCCTTTGCGCGAACTCCTCAGGATTTGGAACGCCCGGTGGAATTGATTCCCCAGTGTTAATTATCCAACGCAACGGCTCGGTTAAAAATAAACCGGGAAGCTCAACATCAAGATTTGAAAAATCATGAAGCGTAAACCTCGGACCTATCGCCGGAACAAGCAGATAACTGATGTAAGAAAGATAAAACCCATAAACAACCGTGGCAACAACATATCGGTATGTCAATATATCACCACGCCTGTAAAAATCATACATAAGAATTATCGGGAGAAAATAAAAGGTTGAATAAACAATCTGTAAGATTTCCGTCAAAATAGGATGAGCAATTTTACTCAAAACATAAGTCGGATGCTCGCCGAAAATCATCTGATCAATCTTTATCAAAATCCAATCGTAATCTGGAAGCTTCAAAAGATTGATGAAAAAATAAATCTCTTTAAAAGTCAGCAAAATTAACGGAATAAGATACCACTCCCGAACAAATCTTTTGATTGAGAAAATCTCCAGAGAGTTCCACCTGCTGACGAAAAGAATGAAAGAAATAACGAGAAAGTTGAAAAGAACGATCAACCACCAAATTTTAAGTTGAGGTGAGAACGAAATGGCAAGAAAAATTAAAAAGAGGTAAAAAAAGATGTTAACCAAGTCCCCAAAGTGTAAATTTCGTAGGTTCGCATAAAGATTCATAAATCGTTGACTTTTATTTTCCCAGCGAGGTTGTAAAGAGAATTTGAAAGGTCTATAAATTCATCAACTGTCAATTGTTCAGGTCGTCTCGTCAAATCAAATTCAAGTTGTGAAAGTATCGCCTCGTCAAAAATCTCCTTAAGCGTGTTCTTCAGAATTTTCCTTCGCTTATTAAAAACAAGTTTGACAACCCTCCTGAAGAAAACATCATCGCTTATCCTCTCTGCCCTCTCGCCTCTTTCAAAGTCAAGCCGTATGACAGCCGATGTCACATTAGGTCTTGGATAGAATACATTCCTTGACACCCTGAACAAAATCTCCGGCTTTGAATATGCCTGACACATAACAGAGAGTATGCTGTAATCTTTAACCCCCGGTTGAGATACAATCCGCAATGCAACTTCAAGCTGAACCATTATAATAAGGTCTTTGATCAACCTCCTATTTTCAATCGCCTTGAATATGATTGAACTCGTAATGTTATAAGGTATGTTTCCAACCAATCTTATCTTACCATAACTTTCAAACATCTTGAGATTAAGTTTTAAAAAGTCATTATGCAAAACTTCAACTTTATCTTCAAATCTAACCCTTAAAAAATCAACCGCTCTTTTATCAACTTCAACTGCGAAAATTTTCCTCACCTTTCCGACAAACTGCTCAGTTAAAAAACCCTCACCTGCCCCGATCTCAACTATAACATCGTCCAGCTGTGGATTTATCGCTTCCGCAATTTTCCTTGCTATATTTTTATCGTTAAGGAAATGTTGTCCAAGATATTTAACTGGCTTAAGCATGGTCTTCGTTTTTCATCTTTTCTTCAAGTTTTCTTATCTCATCTTCATATTTCTCCTTCTCCTGCGGACGCTGTTCAATAAGCTTCTTGTAAATTTTTATCGCTTCCTCATACGCACCTTGACCTGCGAGTATCTGGGCTAAAGCTGGCGTCACAATGTTCATATCATCATAACTCAACTCTCTCTCAACCTCAACCTCTTTATCTTGTTTGACCTCATTTCTAACTTTTGACTTTCCAGCTTCAATCTGCCTTATAAGCTCTTCAAGATAAGACGCCTGCGTTTCAACTTTCTCTTTTTTCTCATCAAGCGAGGGAACTTCAAAAACATCCTCTTCAAAATCGCCAACCTTTGTATCGCTTGATCCTTCAACTTCATCTGATATCACCAAATCAACTTCAGAAATATCAGGCAAGTTAATTTCTTCTTGTACCTTTTCAGAAGTTCCTTTTATCGCTGTTGGTTGTTTCCTTCTCTTTAAGGAAATTTTTGATATTAAATCAACCACAAACTTTGAATCCGGTAAAATTTCGGCTACACGATTCAACTCCGCAAGCGCCTTTGAGTACGCCCCAAGTTCAATATAACACCTTGCCATTACAAGATGAGCGGTTGAATATTCAGGGTAAATCTGAACCGCCCTTGAACACAAGGATATCGCTTTATCAACATCCCCAACCTCAAGGTAAAGTGAAGCTAAACGGACAAGCAGTGGAGATTCAGGATTTAAATCAATAAACTTCTCAATCTTCTTTATCTCGGATCTGACCTTTTCAATAAAAAAGTTCGCACCCATAGTTTGTCCCGCATTGAATTTTTTATTCTTTAACCACGCATGAGCCAAATGTAAATGAATACACCGAAAACGAAGAAGAATTCGTATAAAGCTTTAAAGTGTAAACCCCGTATCTTCTCCCAGAGATGAGATTATACATCCTTCCGGAGTTCACCCTCACCAAACTCCTCCCCAAGGAATCGTAAAAAACATCAGAACCCTTCATATCCTCCGGAATAGGTTTGTCATCAAGTGTAACCATGACATCATATGGTCCCCCATCCGAATTAAACACAGCATTAACTTCAGTTCCCCTAAATTTAAACGAGATATAATCGCTGAATTGCTCCATATCCCTTAAATGAACTATCCTCATCGCTTCAACCTTAAACCACCCGTTCAAAGTGATCTGTGTCTCTTTATAATCATTTCCGCTATAAAAAGTTTCCTTTTCTGGATTTATTTTCTGTGTAAAATAACCACGCAAATAACCAGCATACATCTCAGGAGTTCTAGGATAACAAACCGCACCTGGCTTATCTTCTTCACGAAGGTAATGGATTATTTCTGGGAAACTAACATTTGAATTTAACTGCTTTAAAAGCTCCTGAATCTTCGCCTCCGTTGCTCCATAAGCTCCCTCACCTATGTGGTCATACCTTATTATGCCGTCCTTGTCAACGAGCAATTTCCTTGGCCAGAACTGATTTTTAAAAGCGTTCCATATTTCATATTTGCTGTCAACGACAACTGGATATTCAATCCCGAGTTCCTCAACAGCTCTTTTCACATTTTCAAACTCAGCTGAAAAATCAAACTCCGGGGTATGAACTCCAATTATCACAAGCCCAGCATCTTTATATCTTTTGTGCCACTCTTTTAAATATGGCAGAGTCCGAAGACAATTGACACAGGTATATTCAAAGAAATCTATTAAGACAACCTTACCCTTGAGTTCGCTGATCTTCAACGGTTTTGAATTTATCCAACCAATTCCACCGTCAAGTTCAGGTGATTTTTTACCAGTCCAGTTGAACACGGAAAATTGTAATATCATAGCGATGGCGCAAATAAATTTCATAGAATTTTTTGTTTAAGATAAGAAGAAGCGAAAAATTTTCAAAGCCCCTTTTGGATGTAAAATCGCAAGCGAGTTTAAAAATAAAGGTAGTAAAACTTAACTTTGGGCTTTATCCTTAAAGTTGGCGCTGGGAAATGTATGTAATTCAAAGCCCTCAAAACCTTGTTGAAAAATTCAGACCCTGTGTCAACCTTCAAGAAATTATAATCAATCCCAACAAAAACCTCTGAATAACCCCTACCTGCGTAATTTATCTCTTTAACGCTATAACCAACAGCGATGTTTAAAAAATCAGGTATGAACTTTTCAAATTTTTCTGGCAATAAATTTTGAAAGTCAACGCTTGCCCAAAAAGTCATCCCGGAATAATCGGTGTGAAACTGCTTTTTATAAAGTGCCTCTTTCAAACTTCCAAAACGAAAATAATCCAACCAAGTATAACCCGACGGGGTATAGCTCCACTTAAACGAAAAAATTCTCAGCATTGGGATATATTCCTGTGCAACTGGAAAGAAAGCACCAAACACATCGGATATAGCATCGCTTGGACTAAAACCCCATTTAGTTGTGAATCCATCGGTAAGTTCAACAACACCAACTTCGTAAATCGTGCTTATCCCAGCCCCAAGGAAAGCCGATGTCTTACTACTAAAACCAACCCACTTGAAAAGATTTTTATAAACATCGGATAAAACATAGGAAAAATAAAAATGCCCCGCTTTATCAGCTTTTAAAACATCGTTCCAATCGTCACGCCAGACAAATTTTTTAACCCTCGTCGGCTTCCACCAAACCTTATTGAAATAATCATATGTCACAACACCGAATCCAAGCGTCCCAACAGTTACGATGCCAAGTTTTATCTTATTCACCTTTGTTTGTTCAACAGCGACATTATTGGAGTCAGCGGGCTCAACTCTGCAAAAGCCAAGAAATAAAACAAACAAAGTTAAAAGCATTGGTAAAAAATTTTAATTAGCCAAGAAATGAGATAAATAAACTCATCACGACCCAAATCAACCAAACTCCAAAAACAAGCACAAATGCAGATAAATAACCCTTATTAAAAGCTTTCGCCAATCCAATCGCAAAAACAACATATTGCCAGATTGAAAAAACCTCAAACTTTGTAGCAAGTTGATATAACTTGCTTGACGATGGTTCCATAAAAATTGCTGGGCTTGCGCTTGCAAAGAACGAGCCCGTCAAAAAAGAAAGAAGAGTTGCAACTATAACCCCAACTGTTCCAATTAAACTTGAAAGAGAATAAATTGAAAAGACGCTCATAAAATCAACATCACCTTTAAAGAACAAACGCCCAAGCAGGAAATAAACAAGCGAAACGATCAAAAAAACTATAGGAATACCAATCAAAGCCCCGACAACGCTGAAGATTCTCTGTGCACCAGTGAATGAGCTCAATCTTTCACGAGCAATTTCAGCTTGTTCCTCCGTCATTTTACCCTCTTCAACAAGTTGTTCAAACCTCTGCTCTTGAAATGAAATCAAAGAATCCCTTATGCTTTCGTTACCAAACTTTAACAAGGTTGAAACAATTACGACAACAATCATAACAACGACTGGAAAGAGCCAATCAATTGTTTTAGGCTTTGACTTAACAAGATTTTCATAAACTTCAGCGGGTGCGAGAAAAATTCCGGAGATTTTGTCAATCAAAGGCATCGGCTTAACTTCTTCAGAAAAGCTCGGTTCTTGATTGGCTTGGAAATTTTCCATTGTTTTGCCTCAAATTATTTTTAAAAGTTTTTCAATTATCTCTGGAGTTGAAACTCCATCCGCTTCTGCATTGAAGTTCGTGACAAGTCGGTGTCTTAAAACTGGCAATGCGACAGCCCTTACATCATCAATTGTAGGTGTGTATCTTCCCTCAAGAATTGCCCGTGCTTTTGCACCAAGTATCAAGTATTGCGAAGCCCTTGGACCAGCCCCCCAACTTATCCATCGCTTTATAAAGTCAGGCGCACCATTAAGATTTGGTCGCGTCAGAGAAACAAGCTTCACAGCATATTCAATTACATTGTCAGCCACTGGAACTTTTCGCACAAGGTCTTGCAATTCAAGTATTTCATCACGCTTCAAAACCTTCTCAACCTCAGGTTGATACGAACTTGTCGTCTTCCTGACTATTTCAACCTCCTCATCAAAAGATGGATAATCAATCCAAATGTTGAACATAAACCTATCAAGTTGAGCCTCGGGCAATGGATAAGTTCCCTCCATCTCTATCGGATTTTGCGTTGCTAGAACGAAAAAAGGTTGCTCAAGCTCATGCGTCTGCCCCCCAGCTGTAACACGATACTCCTGCATCGCCTCAAGCAAAGCAGATTGTGTCTTTGGAGGAGTCCTGTTTATCTCATCAGCAAGAACAATGTTTGCAAAAATTGGTCCCTTGACAAATTTAAAAAATTTTTCACCCGTAGTTATGTTCTCCTCAATTACCTCAGTCCCAGTTATATCACTTGGCATTAAATCGGGCGTGAATTGAATTCTGCTGAACTTCAAATCAAGAACTTGCGCAAGCGTTTTTATAAGAAGTGTCTTCGCAAGCCCAGGAACCCCAACCAAAAGACAATGCCCGCGAGCAAAAAGAGCTATCAATAATTCCTCAATTATCTTATCCTGCCCGACAATAACCTTAGCGATCTCAGATTTGATTTTTCTATACGCCAAATTTAACTCTTGGACAATTTCAACATCACTTTTATTTCGCACTTAAATTTCTCCCAATATGTTTTTCATTCAATTTTGTTCCCATCAGCATCATAAACAACAACTGGACCGAATTTCTCAAGGACTGGCTTTATTTGTTTTGAATTCCCAGAGACAACGATCAAAAGTTTATCTGGACGAAGATACCTCCTCGCCGTCTCCTGTATATCCTTTGCAGTTATCTTTTTTACCTCTTCCCTAAACCTGTCATAAAAATCCTTAGGCAAACCGTATATTTCAATCGTCATAACCCTTGAAGCCACCTGTGCCGGGGTTTCAATTTGCAATGGAAACGAACCGACGATGTAATCCTTCGCCATCTTCAATTCATCCTCCGGAACCGGCTCTTCAATTATCCTTTTCAACTCCTTTATTATCTCAACAATGGATGAATCGGTGACCTCATTTCTCACATCTGTTGAGATTATGAAAGGTCCAGGATACAACCTCGCATCAAAAAAGCTACTAGCTCCGTATGTATATCCGTGCGTCTCCCTCAAATTCATATTTATCCTTGAATTGAAATATCCCCCTAATAAAGTGTTAAGCGTATAAACTTTAACATAGTCCTTGTTCTTCCTTTCAATCCCAAGATGACCAATCCTTATCGCTGACTGAACTGCACCTGGCTTGTCAACTATGACAACTCTTGTTTGATTCACATCTTTAACCGTTTGGAATTCCCTGTGTGGATTTTTCCCCTTTTTCCATCCACCGAAGTATTTCTCAACAAGTGGCAATGCTTCAGAAGGGGTTATGTCCCCAGCAAAAATGATAAACGAATTATTCGGTATGAAATGCGTCTGGTAAAACTTAACAAGATCATCTCTTTTCATCTTTTGGATTGATTCCTCGTTCCCACCACTTTCATTTGCATATGGATGTCCTGCAAACAATTCTTTTGAAAACCTTACACCAGCAAGATAGCCCGCTTCTGCTTTTGATTGTTTTATTGATGCAAGGCGCTGTGTTCTAACCCTTTCAATCTCCTCTTCAGGAAATGTCGGATTCAAAACGACATCTTGAAGTATGTCAATCCCAACACCAAGATATTTCTTCAAAACAAGGACGCTGACATTTGTAGCATCCCAGCTAGCTGTTGCATTCAAAGAACCGCCGACGAAATCAATCTCCTCTGCTATCTGAGTTGCGCTTCTTGTCTTCGTACCCTTTGTCAAAAGCTCAGCGGTAACACTTGCAAGCCCAGGCAATTCACCATCATAAGTTGAACCACTTTTAACGACAAAACTAACATAAACGATCGGCTGTTCGTGATTTTCAATCACTATGACTTTAAGACCATTCGGAAGTGTTTTCTCGTAATATGACGGAAATTTAACCTTGCTCTCAGGACCTGGTTTAGGTGGTTTAGTTCTGTCAATTTTCTCCTGTGAATTTGAAACCGTTGATAAAAGTATCACCATGAAAAACATCCCTATTTTTTTCAACATAACTTTCCTCCCAAAAATTTGTTGTCTAAATTTAATTCGTTTTGGGTAGATAATGCAAAATCACCCTGTTATTTGAAGTTAAATACTTTTGAGCAACTCGCTTTATATCTTCAACCGTAACTTTTCTATATTTGGCTATTTCCGTGTTTATCAAGCCAGCGTCTTTGAAAAATGTGTAATAATGCGCAAGCAAATCCGCCTTGCCTTGAACAGTTTGCCTTGCTGAGACAAACGCCGACTCAATCTTGTTCTTTGCCTTTTCAAGTTCCTTTTCATCAACGCCATGATTTTTTATCTTTTCAATCTCCTCATCAATCACTTTCTCAAGCGTGTCAGAACCAAACCCGGGATTTGAAATAGCGTAAATCAAAAACAAACCAGGATGTTCCCTGACATCTGCGAATGTCTCAACCTCATTTGCGATTTTATCCTTGTAAACAAGTCGTTGATACAACCTTGAACTCTCACCGACAGAAAGTATATTTGAAAGAAGTGTCAAAGCATATGAGTCGGGATTCCCTTCCTCTGGGATTCTATAACTCATAAATACAGCTGGAAGAGGTGCATTTACATCTTCAACGACTTCCCTAACTTCGCCATCAAGTGGTTCGTCAAAGGGAGATGGTCGCGGGATTTGATCAGGTCCTCTCTTTATTTCACCAAAATACCTCTGAACAAGCTCCTTTGTCCTCTCAATATCAATATCTCCCGCTATGACAAGCACAGCATTGTTTGGGACATAAAATGTCTCATAAAATTCCCTGACATCATCCATACTTGCGTTATCAAGATGTTCTTGATAGCCAATCACTGGCCATCTATACGGATGCTTTTTATAGCTTTTCTCCGAAATTTTAATCCAAGCCGAACCATAGGGTCTATTCTCGTAACGCCAACGCCTTTCCTCCTTAACAACTTCCCTCTGGGTTTTCAAACTTATCTCCTGAATTGAAAAGCCAAGCATTCTATCGGACTCAAGCCAAAGCGCAAGCTCAAGATAGTTTGAAGGCAAAACCTCGTAATAATTCGTCTTATCCTCCGTCGTGTAAGCATTATCATAACCTCCTGCCTGCGTTATGTACTTATCAAATTCACCCCTCTTCACATTCATTGAGCCATCAAACATCAAATGTTCAAACAAATGGGCAAATCCCGTCTTATTTTCCCTCTCGTTTTTTGAACCAACATGATAACATATATTCACAGCAACTATAGGCGTGGAATGATCCTCGTGAAGTATAACATGAAGTCCATTATCAAGCGTGAATTCAACAAAATCAACCTTTCCTTCGCTCTGAGGATAAATTTCAATCGGCTTAAACACAATTACGCTCATAATTAAAGCCAATGTTAGTTTTAAATTTTTCATCGCAACTCCCCATTATTTTCAAATTACGCTTTTGAAAATTTCTCAAGTTCAACTTCAAAATCTTGGATTATTTTTGGGCTGGCTTTACCCGTTTCATAACCAAAAAAGTGAAGTTTAAACTTTCCACTTTCAAGCGTGAAAATTTGAATTGCTTTATTTGCTGGATCAACAATCCAATACCCCTTAACCCCAAACTTTTCATAAATTTCCCTCTTGACATTCATATCGTTATAAATTGAAGATGGCGAGATTATCTCAACCACGAGGTCAGGCACCCCGAAAATCGCCTTCTCCTTCAAAATCCCAAAATTATCCCTTGAAACAAAAACGATATCCGGCTGAAAAACATTTTCTTCACTTAACACGACATCAACAGGCGCATAATAAACAACACCGAGGTTTTTCTCTCGGACATAGTTCCACATCAAGTATTCAAGATTCCTTGATATATCCTGATGAAACAAATTCGGTGCCAGAACCATGAAAAGCTCCCCATTAATTATCTCATACCTTTCCTCATCCGGAAGTTTAAGGTAATCTTGATAAGTCCAACGCTTTGCCTCTATTTTGACCGTCTCCTGACTCATAATATTCACCCAATTATTTTGAAGTTTTTTGCTCCTTTGGGAAATAATAAAGCACAACTGAATTTTCAGGTTTGAGATACTTAACCGCCGAATCACGAATCTCCTCCCGGGTGATGGAAAGAATTTTATCAAGTTCGCGGTTTATCTCATCGGTATTTTTATGGATGACATAGTAATGAGCAAGCTGATCTGCTTTTGATAAAACAGTTTGATAGCTTGAAATTGTCTGTGCTTCCGTTTGATTTTTGACCTTTTGAAGCTCCCTTTCGGAGATAAGTTCTTTTTGTATCTTTTCAATCTCATTCCATATCTCCCTTTCAACTTCCTCTGGCTTGTGACCTATTGAGCAGTAAGCATCAATTTTAAACACTCCAGCATCTTCCATCCCTATCGCATAGACATTGACATTTTGAGCGATTCTCTTCTCATAGACAAGTTTTTGATAAAGTCGCGAACTCCTACCCGAACCAAGCACATTAGCAAGAAGATCAAGCGCATAAAAATCCCTTTCCCCATCTTTAGGTATCCTAAAAGCGATGAAAACAGCGGACAATCTAACATTGTCATAAATCGTATCCCGCACTTGCTGTGTTAAAGGTGGTTCAACGACATTAGGTCTTTTTATCTCGTACTTTCCCCTCGGTATATCACCGAAGTATTTCTGCACGAGATTTTTTGTCTTTTCAACATCAATATCACCAGCGATCACTAAAACAGCGTTGTTAGGAACATAATAGGTCTCAAAAAATTTTTTAACTTCTTCAAGTTTCGCAGCGTTTAGATGTTCCATATAACCTATGACGGGCCACCTATACGGATGTACCTTAAAAAGCCGTTTGAATGTCTCCTCCCATTGCGTCCCATAGGGACGATTATCAACCCTCCATCGTCTCTCCTCCTTAACAACCTCACGCTGATTGTCAAGATTTTCCTGATTGACATTTAAGCTCATCATCCTGTCGGATTCAAGCCACAGGACAAGCTCAAGTTGATTTGATGGAACAACTTGAAAATAATTTGTTCTATCCCAATTGGTTGAACCGTTAAAGATACCACCCGCTTTCTGAATGTAAGCCATATGTTCGGCTTTTCTAACATTTGCAGAGCCCTGAAACATCATATGCTCAAAAAGATGTGCAAACCCCGTCCTTTCCGGGTCTTCATTTTTTGAGCCAACATGATACCAAATATCAACAGCAACTATCGGGGTTGAGTGGTCCTCGTGTAGTATGACATGCAAACCATTAGGCAGGTCATATTCAATGAAATTAATCTTCCCGGGTTTAACTTGCGAAAAAACCTCAACAACAAGGAAGAAAAGCAAAAAACTTAAAATTTTCAAACGCATATCTTTACCCTCAAATTTTTATTTTGACTTTTCAGCGATAATCCTCAGCGATATAAACATAAACATCTTTCTTCAACTGTTCAAGCCACTTTTGGTATTCTCTATTTTGTTTTTCAATCAAAGCATACTGATAAATCCGCATGTAGTCGTCTTTTAAGTTCATCCTGTGAGCTGGTATTCTTCTTTTCAGAAGGACGATATGATAGGCGTATGAGTTTCCATAACTCATTTTAATCGGTCTTGAAATTTCACCTTCACCGAGGGACTGGACTACATCCTTAAGTTCAGGGTCAAGTTCATTAACCGGAACAGAGCCAAGATATCCACCTTGTAATTTCGTTGATTCATCTTCGCTAAATTTTTTCGCCATATCTTCAAACTTTGCACGACCGGTTATAATTTGATATCTTATTTCTTCAAGTTTTGAAATCACAACTTTATCACTTTCCTCCGTCAAAGGAACCTTGAAAAGGATATGTCTTGGATGTACTTGCTCACCCCTTCTTTCAAGCAATTGAATTATATGATAGCCGAAAGGCGTCCTAATGACATCCGAAACCTGACCTTCTTGCAATCTAAAAACCGCTTCTTCAAATTCTTTTACAAACATTCCACGCCTAACCCAGCCTAAATCACCACCATCTCTTGCGGTTGCCCTGTCCTCAGAATATACCCTGGCAAAATACGCAAAATCCCCACCCGACCTTATACTGTCAAGAATTGCCACCGCCCTCTTATAAACCGATTGTTCAACGGAATCCGTTGGCTTCGGAATTAACATGATATGATAAAGTTCAACCATCTCCGGAACCTCAGGCAAACTATCCTTATAAGCCTTGTAAAACTCCTCCACCTCATAACCAGAAACGGTCATCATGCCAAATTTCTGTTGCTTCATCTTCTCTATCATCAACCTCTTCTTAACATCTTCCCTTAACTCACGCTTTATCCTCCCTATCGGCATCCCGTAAATTTCTTCAATCCTTTGCTCAGAACCATACTGGCGGACAAGCATCTGAATTTGAGCGTCTATTTGCCTTAACACCTCATCATCGGAAACAACTATTGTATCCTCAATTGCTTTGGTCAAAACAATCTTATCATTTATCATCTCCTCTAAAACATACCTTTTCAGATTCGGATCGTTCGGATTGAGATTGTTTTGAATTGCGAAAATATATGTCTGATAATTCAAATCCGATTCAAGTATGATTTCGTTACCAACGATAGCAACTATCCTGTCAAGGGTTCTTTGTTGTGCAAACGATGTAAAAGATAAAAAAAGCAAAAATAAAATTTTCATCCTCACCATCTCACCTCATAATTGTATTTTTTTCTCAAGTTTGAGACCAAACTATCAAGCAAACGGTTTTGTTTTTCAACTATAGCCCTCTGTTTGACATCATCGGCGACAAGTTCAAAATCAGCACTTTCCCCGGGCTCTATTTTATCATAAAGGTAAATCAAAAAATAACTATCACCCGACCTAACGGGGAAAGAAACCTCCCCTGGGCTTAGGTTCCAGGCAACCTTCCAAAGATCAGAAGATGATATACTGAGCTGATCAAAATATCTTGACTCAACAATTTCAAGAACGCTTGACTCCGAAATTAAACCAGAAATCGCTTCTTTAAAATTTCTTGTTCTTGTGATTCTACCTCTTAAAATACTGGCATCAGTCCTTGACTTTAACTTCACATAGCCAATTTTGACAAAGGGTCTATCAAGTATAAATTCGTCTTTATGCTTTTGATAAAATTCTCTTACTTCATCGTCTGATAAACTACTCGCCTTTCTCACTATTTCATCCTGCACGAATTTGTTAATAATAAGTGATTTCCTAAACTCATTTACCATTCGCTCAATCTTTTCGTCTTTTTTATCATAACCTCTTTCAAGCGCCTCCTTATAAATCAAGTTGTTGATAATCCACTTGTCAATGTAATTTCTCACGAAGCTTGAATCAAGCCCAGCAACATCCCGCCTTAAAAGATATTCACCATCAACCCTTGCAATGTAATCTTCGTTTCCGGTCTTTTTTGAGCATCCGAAAACCATAGCGAGTAAACTAACGATTAAAAGCCTTTTCAAGCGCTTTTTCATTTACAACTACCCTATATTTCTTTTTCAGCGACTCAACCCATTCATTTTCAAGTCGCTTTAACTCTTGCTCCTGAACTGAGCTTGCTACTTCGCTAAATGCTTCCTCAAATGTTTTCACTCGGCTTGGTTCCTTACCCGTAACTTTTACGATTGAAAAACCACCTTGAAACCTCACCGGTTCAGATACATCATTTACTTTCATATTCCAAGCCATCCATGCGATTTCATTTTCACTTGCCGAGACAAGCCCCCAATCACCTCTCTTTTCCCGCATCCCGGGTCTCTCGGTGTATCTTTCAGCAAGCGAATCAAAATCAACCCCTTTCAAAATTTGTGAGTAAATGTCCTTAGCAAGCGATTCGCTCTTAACCCATATCTCACTAAACCTGACCCTGTCTGGGAACCTATAATTTTCCTTGTTCTTCTCATAATAACTCCTCAACTTCTCCTCATTCAAGTCAATCCTATCCCAAACCATTTTTTGCTCAACATAATAAAGCAAAACACCATCAACGAACTCTTTAAGTTCGTTCTTAAACTCGGGATAAATCTTCTCAACATTCCTCGCCCTATACTCAGTTAATTTCATCTCAACCATCCTATCAAGAACAGAACGCATAGAAAAGCGATCAAATTTTTTCCCAGAAAACTCAGCGCTCCTTTTGATTATTTTTATCGCTGAGTCAAGCGTTATTTTAACATCGGCAAACTCAAATAAAACTTTCCTTCTATCGTCGCCCGTATAAACACTGTCCCAGTTTTCATGAGAAGTCGTCTTTGACGTATCCGCTTTTGACAAGAAAAATTCAAATGTTTGCTCATTCAACTTGAAATTATACTCCCTTTTCAAACGCTCAACATACCTTTTGAAATCATACTCAAGACGATATGACTGATATAACTTGTTCAAATCATCAACGATCTCATCAAACGGTTTAACTGGTACAATTTCCGTCACCTTAACTATGTGATATCCCCACCTTGTCCTTATGATATCGCTTATATCACCAACCTTTGCGTTAAACATAAATTGATCAATCTCCCTATATGCTTGACCCCTTGAATAATACCCAGCATCCCCACCACGTTGCACAGAAAACCTATCATCGGAATGTCTTTTTGAAAGCTCACCGAAATCAAATCCATTTCTTAAACTATCAAGAACTGCCTTCATCTCATTATAAAGCCTAAGCGTATCTTCAGGTGTTGCGTTTCTTTCAATTTTCCGTCCAATATGACTTATGCGAATCATCTCAACCCTCGGCTTTCGGTCAAGAACTTCTATGATATGATATCCAAACTTACTTCTAACAGGTTCTTGTGTTCTCTCACCAGGTCTCATTGAATAACAAGCATCCTCAAACTCCGGAACCATAGCTCCAGCTGTGAAATAATACAAATCACCACGATTAAAAATCACAGATGGATCGTCAGAATAATCAAGCGCAACGGAATCCCAAGAAGCCCCAGCATTAAGCTTCTCAATCGCCTCCTTCGCACGCTTATATGCAGAGAGAGTATCTGTGCCATTAATTTGAATAAGTATATGTCTTGCCCTTATTTCTTCCTTCCTCCTCTCATAAAGTTGCTTTAATCCCGGGTCAACAACTTCCCTTTTCGTCAAATACGAAAGCGCAAGTGTAGTGTAATAATCTTTCACCTCACTTTGAACTCTCGGGTCACGATCCAATTTTTGAGCTTTGGCATCAAGAACTTTAAGTTTAAATCTTATCAAAAGGTCAAGGTAATTTTTCCTCTCATCAATTGATTTTTCCTTCGCTTTTGAAACCCCACCGTTGTTTCTCGCAAATGACCTTTCAAATTCATCAAGCGTTATAACTTCACTGCCAATTTTAGCGACATACTCTCTTTTTTCAACGACCCCGATATTTTTCAAAAAGGCGCATCCTGAAATTAAAAACACAAACGAAATCAATGTTATGTTCTTTTTCATACTTTGATCCAATTCTTTTGTTTTCACTCAATTATTGTAAAACCAGTGTACTTATGAAGAACTTTTGGAACGATGACTTTCCCCTCCGGGGTTTGATAATTTTCAAGAAGCGCGACCATCAACCTTGATGTTGCGAGCCCCGAACCATTAAGCGTATGGACGAACTCAGGTTTTGATTTTCTATCACGCCTAAATCTGACATTCATCCTCCTTGCTTGGAAGTCCTCAAAATTGCTACAACTTGACGCCTCAAGCCATTTCTTTTCCGCTGGGGACCAAACCTCAATGTCATATGTCTTAGCCGATGCGAAACTCATATCCCCTGTGCAAAGCAAAACAACCCTATAGGGAATGTTAAGAAGTTGAAGAACTTCTTCCGCATCCCTGACAAGTGATTCAAGCTCATCGTAAGATGTCTCTGGCGTTGTAAACTTAACAAGTTCAACCTTGTTAAATTGATGAACTCTCAAAAAACCCTTCGTTTCCCTTCCCCACGAGCCAGCTTCTCTCCTGAAGCAAGCCGAATAAGCAACATATTTTTTCGGAAGTTCACTTATATCAAGGATTTCATCGCGATGGATGTTTGTGACAGGAACTTCCGCTGTTGGTATCAAATAAAGGTCATCCTCGGGACAATAATACATATCATCTTTAAGCTTCGGGATTTGCCCAGTGCCACGCATTGAAGCTTCATTCACGAGGAACGGCGGGAAAACCTCTGTATAACCATGCTTTTGAATGTGAAGGTCAAGCATAAAATTTATCAATGCCCTTTCAAGTGTCGCCCCCTTTCCAATGTAAAGAGGAAAACCACTGCCTGTCAACTTCGCCCCGCGTTCAAAATCAATTATTCCAAGTTTTTTCCCAAGCGTTAAATGGTCTTTTATCTCAAAATCAAACTCCGGAATTTCCCCCCACATCCTAACAACAACATTATCATTTGCATCCTTTCCAACTGGGACCGAACTATGCGGTATATTCGGCAACCAAAGCAAAAGGTTTTCAAGCTCGGTTTCAACCTTCTTAAGTTCAGCATCAATGGATTTAATTTCATCCGAGACCTTTCTCATTTCCTCAATCAAATCGGTTGCATCCTTGCCTTGTTTTTTTAGGTTCGCTATTTCCTCCGTCACATCATTTCGCCTTGCCTTCAAAGCGTCACCCTTTTTGATCAACTCACGCCTTCTTTCATCAAGTTTCAAAATCTCATCAACAGTGTCCCTATCCCCTTTCAATCTGATAGCATTTTTAACAACCTCGGGATTTTCCCTTATAAATTTAAGGTCAAGCATTTCTTATGAAAAATTTATTTTTTTAATTTTCTATCCCATAAACCCATCTCCTTCCTCTCCTCAAATGTCAACTCAACTGCATGCAATGAAATCTCTTTTAAAACCCTATTTCTCTCCTTCTCAGCTTGATCAAGTCGTTTTAAAGTGTAATCTACATAATCTTTTGAAATATCTACGCCAATATAATCGTGTCCCAAAATTTTCGCTGCAACAAGCACTGTCCCAGTCCCACAAAACGGATCAATAACTATTCCCTTTCCATCCAAAATTGAGTAAATGATTCTCGTCGGTAATTCAATCGGAAACACCGCTGGATGTTCTTTATGCCCTGGTTCAGGTCTTATCTCCCAAACTGAGGTAAATTTTGCATGTTCTGGTCTTAACTCCTCTGGCTTACCCTTAACCAACCAATAAATCCTCTCATCAACTTGCCAAAACCTCCAACCCCTTATATTCCCCGCTATCTTTCTATTCCAAACTATTTCCTGCCAAAACGTCCACTTCGTTTTTAAAAGCCACTCAATCGGATGAATCATCCTTCCGTTTTCATATCTAACCTTGTGATTATAAAAGAAAGAACCACCAGGTTTTATGATTCTAAACAATTCGTTTAAAACATCAACTTGCCATTTTTGATAATCTTCCTCAGGCAAAACATCCCTTACTCCTTTGTAAACGACTTTATCAACGAGCCAACCGCCGTATCGCTCTTTTTTGTTGTATGGTGGTGAAGTTATCCCAAGATCAACACTATCAGAGGGAATTTGAACAAGAACCTCAAGGACATCACCATTGATCACCTTATTCAGGAAATTTTCAATTGGAAGCATGTCAAATCTCTCTACTTTTTAAAAAAGATAAAAATCTACTATTGATATACTTGCTGAACTTCCCCAAAGCATCGCTTCGGTAGATAACCTTTAAATCACTGCAATTTCTATAATCGTTAAATGTAAACGAAGCCGAACGCAAATATTCTCCCGGTTCTCTTTTGCCTTCTGGAAATTTCCTTTTTAACTGTCTTTCAATTCTATCACAGCTAAATGGAAACTCAAGTATGTAAACCAACCTTCCATTCACAAATCCACTTACCAGTATGTTTAAGTTTTGATTCTTATCCTTTTCAAACCTCTGGCTCCGACAGTTAGTTTATAACCGTTATACCCAAGTTTCTCTTCTATCGGTTCATAACCAGCAATATAAAGTTTTGACGAATTCTTGTCGTTGAAGTAAATTGTCAAAAAATCTATCAATGTTGACATTAGAGTCAGTTTAGATAACGAATTAAGAAAACTCTGCAATTCTTGTGAAGAGCCAACCGAATAAAGTTTGATTATCTCCTGCAAATTTTTATTCATTCAAGCATTCTTTTTAATTTTACCAAAAATTGAAAACAAACTCAAACATCAAGTTCAAACTTAAACTGACGAATTCCATCTTCAACGCCATAGGGTTTAAGACCGAGTTCTGCCTCCGCTTTCAAAGTTATCAAACCCGACTTCAAAGGTCTGGGCGCGACCTGATTTAACTCGGATGTCTTCACGGGAATTATAAGCTCGCGATCAAAGCTGAAAATTTCAGCAAGCTTAACTGCAAAATCATATCTGCTTACAAAATCCCTGCCCCCAACATTATAAATCCCTTCTTTATCAAACTCAACAACTTTTAAAATTGCAAAAGCAAGGTCATCAACATAAGTTGGATTACCAATCTGATCGATGACCACCTTAATTTTTTCACCCGACGAAAGTTTGTTATAAAGCCAAAGGGCGAAATTACTTTTGACATTTTTACCAACACCGTAAAGGACATTTGTCCTTAAAATCGCAAATCTTATACCTCCAATCTTGATCTCGTTCTCGCTTGCGAGCTTTGTTCTGCCGTAATAATTTATCGGATTCGGAATCGCATTCTCATCGTAGGGACCATTTTTTCCGTCAAAGATATAATCCGTTGAGATATGTATCAACTTCGCATCAACTCTGCGGGCTGAATGGACGAGATTTCTCACCCCCTCAACATTCACACGCCAAGCAAGTTCACGATTTAACTCGCAACCATCAACATTTGTATAAGCTGCTGTATTAACTATAACATCCGGATTAAAATAAACGACAAGATTTTTAACATCGCTTCTATTCGTTATATCAAGCATAGTGTAATCAAAACCCTCAGCCTCAAGAAATGTTCTGGGCTCTTTTGCCGTTGCAAGAATCTCTGCAGATGTGCTCTTCAAAAAAACCTTCAAAACCCTCTGCCCAAGCAATCCGTGACATCCGGTTATCATAACCCTCATCTTTTGACAAGCTCTTTGAGTTTATCTATCTGCGTTGACCCGGGTATTGTCGCATTCAATCCGGCGACGAAATTTGCAAAATCCGTTGATGCTATGGGATTTTTCGTCTTTGAAAATTTATAAAAAAATGCAGAACCAAAAACATCACCGCAACCAGTTGGGTCAACAACTTCAACATCGTAGGCCTTTAAATCAGCTCTTTTTAGACCATTATCAAAATAATAAACCGTTGCGCCAAGATTCGCCCTCGTTATGACCATCGCTTTAACCCCGAGTTTCAAAACCTCCTCAGCAAGCTCATCATCACTCCAACCCGGTTCCCCAATTGATTTTGATTCAAACTCATTCATCTGCACAGTATCAACATTCTCAAACCATTCCCTCCAATCTCGCAATCTCACCCTATATCTGATATTTTTCTCATCAACCCCAAGCGTCATGCTGTGAACATCAAAATGAATATAACAGCTGTAATTTCCCCTCAACTTTTTCAATGTTCCAAGTTCAACATCAAATCCAGAAATCATATTTATAAAAATTCCATCAACACCAACATCTATCAAATATCTAATCTTATCAAACCCAATCGGCTTCGCTATATGAACGGAACATTCCGTTCTTTCTTTCCTATCCTGATAAAAAAGATGAACACGATTTGTAAGCCCCGGAAACTTAAAAATCCCATCAACAACCACATTTCGGTATGCTTTTAACCTTTCAATAAATTTATCATAATCAACTTCTCCAACGCCGAACACAGGATAAATTAAATCTCCACGATCAACAATGTTAGCAAGCGAAGCCAAAGAAAAAAATATCCCACCATAACTTTGAACCTCACTTCCATCTGGTAGATGAATTACATCAAGGCATAAATGTCCAATGATTCCATATTTCATAATTTTGAACCCTTTGACCTAAACTCTTCAAGTTTCCTTTTCAAATCTTCATTTTGTAAGGCGAGCATTTGAACAGCGAGAACAGCTGCATTCACAGCGCCTGCTTTCCCAATTGCAACGGTCGCAACTGGAATACCCGGGGGCATTTGAACTATTGAATAAAGAGAATCAACCCCGTTTAATTCCGAAGATGGAATTGGAACACCTATAACCGGCAGCGTCGTATTCGCAGCTATCACCCCTGGCAAATGAGCAGCCATACCAGCACCCGCAATTATAACCTTAAAACCTCTTTTTTCAGCATTTCTAGCAAACTCAATCGTCTCAAGCGGATTCCTATGCGCAGATAAAACCATTTTCTCATATTCAACACCGAAATACTGCAGATATCGCTCACAGTTTTTCATTATCTCATCATCGCTTGCGCTACCCATCACAATTGCAACCTTCATAAAATCTCCTAATTTATTTTTGATCGACACGATGATTTCAAAAAAGCAAGTATTCTCTCTTTATAAGCATCACCAACGATATCCCAAGAGTTCACATGTCCTGCATTATCAACAAGGAATAACTCACCTTTAGCGGTATATCTAAAAAGAACCTCTGAATGCCACGGTTTTACTGTTTCATCATTTTTGCCATGAATGTAAAGAACAGGGCAAGAAATTCTCTTGACATAGTCAAGTGGTGAAATCTCGTTAACTTTTAGCCCGGATATCCTCTCACAATTTTCAAGGATTTTATCCGTTAAAAATTTTGAAGCGAACTTAAATTTTGTTTTTTGATACTCATAAATCAAATCGTAAAAATTTGAAAAACTTCCCTCAGCTATTACAGCGCAAACGCGATTATCTATACCAGCCGTTTGAAGCGCAACCGCCCCACCAAGCGAAATCCCAAACAGTGAAACCGGAAGGTCTGGATACCTTTTCAAAATAAAACTTATCCACTCGGACAGATCAAACTTTTCAAAATATCCATATGTGCAAAACCTCCCGCCACTTTCACCATGATAGCGCAGGTCAATCAATAAAACATTGTAGCCGTTTTCACTTAAAAATTTTGCCCTTTTCAAACCAAAAGCTTTATTTGTATATGTTCCGTGAATATAAATCACATTACCGATCGGGTCACCAACTGACTTGACAAGCCATCCTTTTAAATCAACACCGTCAAACGACTTTATTTGGACATCTTCATATTCAAGCCCCAAGTCAGACGGTGAGGTAACAACCTTACCATCAATCAAAAAATTTTTTTGTCTCGGTTTTAAAATCCTCATAGGTCCAATGTAACTCACAACTAAAACATAGGCAAAAATCAAAGAAAGCATCAAAATTATAATTAAACTCATCCTTCTCCCTTATCTATATTTTTGCCCTTTGAATTAGCTCTGTTATAAACACTAACTGCAAGCAAGAAACTCAATCCCATCGTTAAAGCCCCAAGCATAAAAGGAGCTCTATGACCGAGATGCCCATATAAAAATCCACCTGTTGATGGTCCCAAAACTCTTGCCAAACTTGAAAGCGATTGCCCCAAACCAAGGGTAAGACCCTGGAATTCACTTTTAGCACGCCTTGAAATCAAACTCAAAACAGTCGGAGTCGTCACACCACTCCCAGATGTAAAGAAAGTTACTGAAATAAAAAATTGATAAAAGTTTAATGATAAAACCATCCCAATAAGACCCAATCCCATAAACAAAGTCCCGAAAATTAAAATCTTCTCACCCTCAAATTTCTTTGAAATCCTGCCAACGAGAAATCCTTGAGTGAAAACGCCGATAGCACCGACATAACCGAATAAAAGCCCATTGTGCGACGCATCAAATGAAAATGTATCTTTCGTAAATAAGGGAAAAACGACATAATTTAGAGAAATCCCAAAAGTTATAACGAAGAAAGTAAAGTATAGGAAAACAAGCAACCTATCAGATATAATTTTTAACATACTTGAACCGTAGCTAAATCTATTTTCCGAGCGAGAATGTCTTTGTGGTTCTGGAAGGAATTTATAAGCGAGGAAAAAGTTTAAAAGCGAAAGTCCCGAGGCAAATAATATAGGGACATTATACCCAAATCTACTTAAAACTCCTCCGATCAAAGGTCCAACTATAAACCCTATGCCAAAACCAGCTCCAACTATTCCCATTCCCCTTGCTCTTTCCTCAGGGGGAGTTATATCTGCGATATACGCTTGAGCTGTTGCTATATTTGCTCCCATTAACCCAGCCAGCATTCTTGAAATGAACAAAACTTCAAGTGACTTTGCAAAGGCAAAAATTAAATAAGACAAAAAAGACCCAAAAACACTTAAAAGAATCACAGGTCTTCTCCCAACCCTGTCGGATATCCTTCCCCAAATTGGATTAAAAATAAATTGCATAAGTGAAAAAGAAGAAACCAAAAGTCCAACTTGGGAAGAACTTGCGCCATAGCTTAAAGCGTAGAACGGAAGAAGTGGTATAACTATTCCAAAACCAATCAGGTCTATCAATACGGTCAAAAAGATAACACCAAGACGATTTATCATACGAGAGAAAAATTTCCTTTTTTAAAAATTTAAAAATAAGCGGTCGCTATTCCAAATTTAACACTTGTCAAATTAAAATCTTTTTGATATTTTCCTAAAAAAACAAAAACACAGCTTATGTCCATTGCAAAACGATATTATTATAAAATGGTAAGTGGTTTCCCTGTAAATTTCTACTACCTCATCATCCGATAAGTCAAATTCTTGGATTAGTAGATCATTTCTTCTCAGGAAAGGGATATTGGATTTTTGCTATATGCTTGAATATATCTGCAAGAAGAAAGGTAAGAATCTAAAATTAGAATGCAATGCCGAGTTAGATACGATAAATTTTCAGGTTGCAAAAATAACCCAGAGAAAAGAAGCAAGATCTGGAAAAAGAAAGATGAAAATAATTCAAGTTCCATACGCTGTATTTAACATAGAAGAGCTTAAAAGGAAACTTGTAAGCCCACGCACAAAAAATAAAATTAAGTATAAAAAGATTTTGAATGCATTTTATAAATATTTTGATATTTTAGAAAATGGTTTTGTAGTATTCAAGGAAAGATATGTGCAAATAATTATTGATAAACTTGAAAATCATGAAGAGCTACAAAGAGAAATTGATAAAATTTTGAAAGAACTTACAGGAACATAAACTTTTTCAACAAATGGACAAGGGCAATAAATTTATAAAAGGAATAAATGAGTTCAACAACGGGCTTTTCTTTGAATGTCATGATACATTTGAAGAAATCTGGAACGAGGAAAGAAACCCCGAATTAAAAAAATTTTACCACGGTCTAATACACATAACTGTTGGTTTCTACCATCTGACAAACTATAACTTTCGTGGAGCGGTAAGCCAATTTAAAAAAGCATTTGACAAAATTGGAACTTATCCGCAAATTTATATGAACATAAAACTTTGGGAATTGCTTAGTGAGGTCAAAATCTGGCTTGAAAAAGCGGAGAAAGCGTTAAATGGAGAAAAACAGAATTTAAACTTTGAAAATTTACCAAAAATAAAATTCATTGATGAAAAATGAGAATTGGGAAATACGATATATATGTAGTTGAAACAGGACGATTCAAACTTGACGGTGGTGCAATGTTTGGAATCGTTCCAAAAACAATTTGGGAAAAACTCAATCCGTCGGACGAAAAAAATAGAATTGAACTCGCCTTAAGAACGCTTTTAATAGTAAGCGACGACAAAAAAATTCTCGTTGACACGGGAATAGGAAAAAAATGGGATGACAAATACGCTGAGATTTACGGCATTGACCATGCGAAATTTACACTTGAAAATTCACTTGCAAAGTTTGGGCTTAAAACAGACGACATAACAGATGTTATATTAACACATTTACATTTTGACCATGCCGGTGGTTCAACTATGCTTGACTCCGATGGGACTTTAAGACCAACATTTAAAAATGCAACTTACTATGTCCAAAAGCGAAACCTTGAACTTGCAATGAACCCAAACGAAAAAGATAGAGCAAGTTATCTGCCCGAAAATTTCATGCCACTTATTGAATTTAATCAACTTGAAGTTGTTGACGGGGAATTTGAAATTTTTGATGGGGTTGAATTAATCGTATCGGACGGACACACAATCGGACAACAACTTGTCAAGGTGTCTGACGGGGAAAAAACGATAGTTTATTGTGGCGACCTGATACCGACATCATCACACATACCCATACCTTATGTAATGGCTTATGACCTACAACCTTTAATCACGATGGAAGAAAAAAAGAAACTTTTAAAGAGAGCACTTGAAGAGAATTGGATTTTATTCTTTGAGCATGATCCTTACGCCGATTGTGCCACTGTCAAACAAGGCAAAAAATATATTGAACTTGATAGAAGATTCAACCTTGACGAGATTTAAATCCCTGAAATCAAGATGAAAACGCCCGTCAGAGCGATCACAACTCCAGCGATTACGTGTGAGTATCTCTCAAGTTTCTCAAGTTTTGCAAGTTGAATTCCAAGATAACCGATCAATGCCTGCACTATCATCATAACCCAGGTCACGATGCTGAAAACAACTATAACGGCAAGAATTCCAGCGGTTTTAAATTTAAGTGATATGAAGAAAAGCGGTATAAGTGGCTCACAAGGACCGAGAACGAAAATCGCAAATAATGTCCAGACGGTGATAACTTTTCTATTCAAAATTTTTTCATCAACGATTTCGTGTTTATGTGGATGTTTTACATGTTTTATGCCCCAGATCGCATAGGCTATACCAAATCCGATCAAAAGCCATAGTCCAACTTCGCCACGCAACGTTTCAAGTCCTTGAAGTTTGCTTAACTCCATCCCTATAAATAACCCGATAAGCCCGAGCAAAACTGAAGAGCCAACATGACCAATCCCAGCGATGAACGTGACAAAAATTAACTTCTTAATTGACCATTTCTGCGCCCTTCCAATCATGATGAAAGGAAGCCAATGATCTGGGGCAAGCGCATGGAGAAATGCTATTGAAGCAGTGCTTATAATCAAAGTAATAAATGAAGCATCTGTCATTTTAAATCTCCTTAATTATTTTGCCTTGACCCAAGATATAAGCTCTTTCAAACTTGGAAACTTCCCGTAACTTAAAATCGCTATTCTAAATATCCTTCCCGCAACCCAGATCATAAAAACTACTGATAGAGCAAGAATTGCTATCGTTCCAATTATCTCCCAAGTTGCTGGCATCTTAACAGGGATACGTGCGACCATAAATGCGGGTGTAAATAGAGGGAAAAAGGATAAAACTTTTATCCAAAAAAGATCCGGATTTTGCATAATTAAAAAAGAAAAGGCGATGGGAAGTGTAACACCAAGAGCGATATATCCGGCGATTTGTTGTGCTTCATACTCAGAGTTCACAGGTGCACCAACAGCGACGAAAAGGGCGGAGTAAAATAGATAACCGAGGACAAAGTAAACAAGTGAAATAAGCATAAGGTCAATCTTTACGGAAATTAACGCATACCCAGAGAAAAAGTAAAAACCGAGTATAGCCCATATAAACATCTGCGTCAACCCAAGCATACCAAGCCCAACTATCTTACCCGCCATCAATTCATTCGCATTGCAAGAGGACAAAAGAACTTCCACAATACGATTTGACTTCTCCTCAACAACACTTCGCACAAGCATTTGCCCACCTGTAAGCACAAGTACCATAAGCGCAATTATAAAAATGTACGAGCTAAAAAACAGCGCAAGAAAGTCCGTCTTCTCCTCTTCACCCTTTTTTGAAATTTTTATCGTGTTATATTTAACTGGCCTAATTATTTTTGAAATTGCCTCTTTATCAACACCGTACTTTCCAAGTTCAGATGTGATCACAATTTCCTGAAGCGCGCTCTTGAAACGCTCAATGTCCCTTATATTGCCAACATTTTGACCAACATATTGAAAATTCAAACTATCCTCAAAATTTCGCGGTATAATAATATATGCCTCAAACTCACCAGAAATCACCTTTTTATTTGCTATTGATTTAATTTCCCCCAAGTTATCCCCAGCTTGAATTTTAACAAGGATATAATTTGGTTTGCCATCGGGAAGTTTGAATTCGTTTTCAAGCTTATCTTGCAACTTATCAAAAATCCGCCCCGTCAAGTCTACAACACCGATCCTTTTTTGCTTTAGATCAGCTTTTTCCATTAAAAATCTTGGGAGAAAACCAAAGGCAACTATTAAGACAGGCATTAGAATTAAAGATATAAAAAATGTCTTTGTTCTGACCTTAGTGATATACTCCCACCAGGCGATGGTTAAAATTTTTTTCATTTAACCAATCAATTTCTTTCTCAAAAATTTTCAGCGATAATTTAACACAATCCCGAAATTCTTTCAAGAAATCAATATTACGTAAAAGGAGCATTTACAATGTAAATCTAAAGTGCGTTATGCTTCTGCAGCACACATAACCTGAATTACATCTGCTAAATACTCAGATTTATTTTTTCCAAGAGGAACCATCTCATCTTCAAATAGCTGGCTATAATTACTTAACAAGTAATTTACTATCGTATTGAGTTCAGCTTCACAACATTCTGAACTTATTAAATCATTATACTTTGTTCTCAAACCCTTATCTCTACTTAATAAATCCAAAAAGATTGTGGTAAAATTTTTCTTATGTCTGAGTAATATAGCTCTTTCTTCGATTGTTATTAATAGAGATAGCCAAATATCATCGTAGCTCAATAAGAGTAAATCAGATACTGGGAAATTTTTTCTAAAAAGTTTTGAAGTGATCTCATCTCCATATAAAGCACCCATCTTTACTTTTATGCTTGAATAATTCAAACTAAACTCCATCTCCAAGTTCTCGGTGTCCTCGTTAGTTATCTTTATTCTGGAACTTTGTTCTACTCGTTTTTTCAGATCTTGAAAACCTTCTTTACTTGAAGAATAAAATCCTCTATCTTTATCACTTTTTATCGTTGCAGGATTATCACCTATGTCAAATAAAACACCAATATAAATCTCTAACGATGTAAATCCAAATTTTTCAAGTAGTTCAGCTAGAGAAAACTTTGCCCTATTTTTTCTAAATAACTTTTTATTAGTATCAAAATAATCAAAAAAGATCCCAAATTTTGATCGCCAGATTTCCCTTCTTCCGGCTGTTCCACCAGTATCCACCCTATTTTTAAGCTCCACCAACACTATTGTTTTTTCATCTCGGATAATGCTTCCTACATCAGTACTTATATCTTTATCCCCCAGCCAATACCAATTAATCCCTTTTAAGATGTCTTTTTCCTCCGGGGATAGCCCTTTTTGAGTAAAAATTCTTCTTTTTTTATGAAGAAATGGATATTCTAACCAAAATGGCAACTCGCTAAGCTTTATATCAAGCGAACAAGTTTCAAACGATGAGGCTATTTTCTTTTCAATATACTTTCCTCTACCCCCCTGACTGTGATGATAATAAGAGGTAACACCCAGCAAAGCTTCATAATATTCTCTAATTTCAGAAGGGACGCTCAATAACCCATCATAAACTTTAGCAACAGGATCAAAATCCTTTGCGCTAATATTAATACATAACTCCCTAAAATTTACCAATATATTTTTATATGGTTCATAAAGTAATTTCTGCCCGAGATCTAGATTTTCTTTCTTTTTTGCGCACAAAAGATTTCTCTTTTTAATCACATTTATCTCTCCTTATGACAAATTATTATGCTTTCTCCCCTTATTGCCCTATTGCGAGCCCCAAGAAGAGGATTAAATATTAGTTTTTCAAATTTGAACCCAACTTCCTCACAGAATTTTTTAGTCATCATAGTCGTTGGTATTTTTTTCCCACCAACAGTGCTATCTCCTACTATAATTGCTAACTTGCCACCAGGTTTAAGTGCCCAGAAAATATTTTCTATCGCTCGTCTTATATCATGATAGTATGTTGCAACCTTGGGGGGTAACCCATCAAAGTCTATTTTTGACTGCCTGCTATCTCTCATTCCAAGATACTTTGACTCAATTTTTATAGTATCTATACCAAGATAATCATAGGCAATTTTATCTTTCCCAACATAATCTATAGAAAAATAGTACGGCGGGCTTGTGATACAAGCGTCGAATTTTGATTCAAATTCTGCTATATTTTTAATTTCAAGCGCATCTCCCTCAATTATCCGAGCGGATTCAAACTTGAGATTGTAAATCTCCTTGATTTCCATCGTTTTCTTATAACAATCTTTTATGTAATTAAACTTCTCAATAAAAAGACCAACCTTTCCCTTGTTGTTATATCTTGAGGTTCGAAAAAAAGCATCAACGGTATCAAAATACACTACTAGCATTAGATGCTTGATCACAGGATCAGGATATTCCCACTTTTTGCTCTCTATAATGAAAAAAATTTCTCGCAATTCCTTAGGTGAAAAATTTATCTTTTTCTCTTCAATGAAAAGCAATCCATTCTTCAGTTTGGACAGTATAACACCAATTGGTGTGACATCTATCCCAACACTTTTGATCCCCATAAGGGAAGCCTCATGGGTAGTAGTCCCTGAACCATTGAACGGATCCAAAAGCAATGAATTGCTACCTAATCTAAAAGCGTTGAGCAATGTCCTTACAACCCTTGGATAAAATTTCCCCTTGTATGGATAGATGTTGTGAAATGCGTACGCATTGGTATCATTGAATTTATCTACAAACTCAGCATAAAGTGTAGATTTCCCTTTTACTTTTTCAAGGTGAGCAACTCTTATCCTTACAAAATCACTATCACCTCTGAAGTTAACCGTTCTATCAATTGGGTTAATTGTATACTGCTCAGTTAGCCCCCGTAGTTCCAGGTCCAAAAGCTGCAAATCAGCTAAAGTTTGCATCCAAAAGCCAAAATAGGTGTCTCCTTTAGGAGAGATATAGTTTGAAAACTCCTTAGCATAGGCATCCGTAATTTCTTCATAGGTTGGGAATTCAGCTGTTTCAAACATTGTCAGCTGCTTTATCTGTCTTTTATCTTTCGAAATTTTGCTCATAGTTTCAAATTTTATTATAATTTTATTTGAAGATAAGGATATAAAGAAAAATTTCAAAAATCTTATTTTTGAGTTTCCATAAAATTGAAAAAGTCAAGCCCTTCAATATTTTAAATTTCCCTCCTTGGCAAATTCCTCAATAAGTCTTTTCTGACGCTCATTTATTTTTTCCGGGATTTCAACCTTGACAGTGACATACATATCACCAACATTGCCATTATTTCTGATACCAAGTCCACGCAGTCTGAATGTTGTTCCATTCTGAGTTCCAGGAGGAATTGTTAGTTCAACCTTATTCCCATAAATGGTCTTTATCCTTATTCTACTTCCAAGTATCGCTTGTGCAATGTTAATTGGAATTTCAACGTAAATATCATTACCCTTGCGCTTGAAAAATTTATCATCTTGAACTTTTATATGAACATAAAGATCACCATTTCCACCGCCACCTATACCTTGTTCACCTTCGCCTCTGATTCTAAGCGTTGTCCCAGTGTCAACGCCCTGAGGTATTTTAACCTTTATCTTTCTTAATCTTGAAACCTGACCTGTGCCACCACAGTTATAGCAAACTTCCGAGATTATCTTACCACGACCGTAACAGCGTGGGCAAGGTCTTGAAAAAGCAAACATACCTTTAACTTCCGAAACCATTCCGCTTCCGTTACATACAGGACAGGTTGTCACCTTCGCTCCTGGCTTTGCACCCGTTCCACCACAAACATTACAAACTTCCTTCCTTGGAACATCTACATATATCTCACCGCCACTGACCGCAGTTGAAAAGGGAATTTCAACATCTATATGAATGTCCTCTCCTTTTACAGCGCCTCTTCTGCTTTTTCTAAAGAACTCACCACGGTCAAAAAATTGATTTAACAAGTCATCAATAAATGAATCCCCGAAGTTAAATCCCTCACCAAATCCAGTTCGGAAATTTGAGAATATATCTTCAAAGTTGAAACCACCTGGAAATCCACCTTCTACACCGGTATAACCAAACTTTCTGAGCTGATCGTATTGCTTCCTCTTCTCCGGGTCAGAGAGAACACTATACGCCTCGTTAATCTCTTTAAACTTCTCCTCAGCTTGTTTATCCCCAGGATTTCTATCTGGATGATATTTCATTGCGAGCTTCTTATATGCTTGCTTTATCTCTTCTTGTGTTGCGTTCTCGCTTACTCCAAGTATTTTATAATAGTCCTTCATCTTTAACAATCACCTCCTTTAATAAACAAAAGGCGAATCATCCCGATTTTCAATCGGAACAATTCGCCTTAACTAATTTAAATTCTAAAACTTATTGATTAAACTGACTCAAGGACTTCTTCTTTCTTTATCGCAAGCTCAAGAACTTCGTCCATCTCCTTCACAAAATAAAACACCATCTCTGCTCTAACTTGCTCAGGAATTTCATCTATGTCGGCTCTGTTTTTCTCTGGCAATATAACCTTTTTAATTCCAGCCCTATGTGCTGCTAAAACCTTCTCTTTAATACCACCGACTGGTAAAACAGCGCCTCTTAAAGTTATTTCACCTGTCATAGCAATATCATTACAAACAACTTTTCCAGTCAAAAGCGAATACAAAGCGGTCAATATTGTAACTCCAGCCGAGGGTCCATCTTTCGGTATAGCCCCTGCAGGGACATGTATATGGATATCATATTTTTCTCTGAAATCCGGGTCAATTCCAAACTCTTCCGATTTTGAAGCAATATAACTCAAAGCGATATGAGCCGATTCCTTCATCACATCACCGAGTTGCCCAGTGAGATGAAGCGAACCTTTGCCCTTCATCTTCGTTGCTTCAACGAAGAGAATCTCACCACCAACTGGAGTCCAAGCAAGTCCAGTAGCTATACCAGGTTTATTGATTCTCTCTGCGACCTCGTGATAGAATTTCGGTTGCCCGAGATATTTCGGTAAATCATCTGCAGTTATAGTCGTCGGCTCGGATCTACCCATAGCAACTTCTTTCGCAACCCCACGGCAAATATCGGCTATTCTTCTTTCAAGATTCCTAACGCCAGCCTCACGAGTGTATGAGTTAATTATCTTCCTTAAAGCGTCATCTTCAAATTTTATCATATCTTCCGTTAAACCGTGCGCTTTTATCTGCTTCGGGACGAGGAAGTATTTTGCAATGTTGAGTTTTTCTTCCTCAATATAGCTTGGTATCTCAATTATTTCCATCCTATCTCTCAAAGCTGGCGGAATTGGCTCAATCATATTCGCCGTCGCTATGAACATAACCTTTGAAAGGTCAAACGGGACTTCAATGTAATGGTCGCTGAAGGAGTGATTTTGTTCCGGGTCAAGGACTTCAAGAAGCGCAGCAGCCGGGTCACCGCGAAAGTCAGCCCCAATTTTGTCAACTTCGTCAAGCATAAAAACTGGATTATTTGAGCCCGCCTTTCTAATTCCTTGTATTATTCTCCCAGGCAAAGCCCCAATATAAGTTCGCCTATGACCTCTTATTTCTGCTTCATCGTGTACCCCACCAAGTGAAATTCTAACAAATTTTCTTCCAAGCGCCTCGGCAAT
>Ga0197142_1000331_pt1 | contig 43575 bp, 37 predicted proteins | sample GBS60_MetaG_FD_148614 | JGI IMG/M metagenome (GOLD analysis project Ga0197142, IMG submission 148614) | Sediment microbial communities from Great Boiling Springs, Gerlach, Nevada, United States - GBS 60_MetaG | ecosystem: Environmental > Aquatic > Thermal springs > Hot (42-90C) > Sediment... | reverse complement strand
TCCTTTCCGCCGTCTTCAGGGGCCTTCGGCCGGGGCCGGGGGCTCCTGGATTTCCACCCGGGCCCGGGGGTTTAAGGGGTTGATCCGGGCCGCCAGGGAAAAGAGATGGGGATACGCCCGCTTTAGGTATCCCAGATAGGCCAGCCACTCGGCCGCCAGCAGGCGGTAGGCCCGCTGGAGGTCCCCGGCCAGATGTTCCAGATCCGCCGGGGGAATGCGGCTCACCTCCCGGCGGTAGCCCAGTTCCTCCCCCAGGTGGCAGACGGCCCATAGCAGGTTGGTGAAGGCTTCATGCTCCAGGAGAATGGGGTTTTCCAGCAGACGCAGGAGAAAATCCCGTTTGGTGATGAGAAAGAGGCGGAGGTCCGCCAGATCCCCGCCCCGCGGGTCCACCGGATAGGGATGCGCCGCCAGGATGTCCGCCGCCCGGTGAAAATCCTCCCTGGTCCACTGGGTGATGGAGGCGAAGGCCTCCCAGAGCTGCCGGCGCTGGGGATCGAAGGCGAGGCAGCGCTTGAGCAGGGCCACCCCCACTTCACTGAAGAAGGCGCCGATGACCATGTTCATCTTATGGAGGCGGGCCTGCTGCGCCCGGGTGGCCAGCAGCTGGTTGATGACCAGGGTGACGACGATGATGGACAAGGGGAGAAAGCCCAGCTGCCCGAAGAAGAGGCGCATCATGGAGCCCACATCCCGGAAGATGAGATAGTTGAGGCCGTAGATGGCCAGGGAGGCGGCCACCAGGACCAGGGTGAGTTTGTAGCGCCAATCCAGGTGCATGGGTGCTCGGTGCCTTTCCGGCTTGGGTCAAGCCCGGGGGGCCCCTCCCTTTCCCCGGGTTTTGGGGAAAAATGCCTCATCAGGCCGGGGAGCCCGCTTCCTGCGCCCCAAAAACGGCGGTCCTCCGGACCAGACGCTCCTATCCCGCCAGGGGGTCACCGTCCGCCGGGGCAGGGCCCCGGCCACTGACCCCTTTCCCTGCCCTGCCCGGCCCGCCGGGCCGGAAAGGGGCTTATCACCCCACCCAGTCCACCGCCCCGGGGTTGACTTCGGGCCGGCGGCTCTCCACCTCCCGGGCCTGTTCCCGGGTGGCCACCGGCTCCGGGAAGCCCGCCAGAACCACCAGGTGGCGGCCCTCCACCTCCAGGTAGGTGCCGCCCCACCATTGGGCCAGGGCCCGGGCCTGACATGCCGTGAGCGGCGTGCCCGGTTCTCTGCGTCCCGCCATAGCGATGCCTCCTCTTCCCCTGCAGGGATGGAAAGGCGGCAGGGAGGCGGAGAGCCCCCTCCCCTTCGCCCCCTGCCTCGCCTTCCTGTGCCTGTCTTTCACTCGCTCAGGTCCATTTCCAGCCGCATCATCTCATCCCGGCGCTTCAGGGTGAACCCCAGGCGACGGGCCAGATCCAGCATGGGCTGATTCTGGGGCAGAACATCGCCGAAAAGCTTCTTCACCCCCTGATCCCGGGCGATGTCGATGGCCCCCTGCACCAGGCGGGGGCCCAGCCCCTTGCCCTGCCAGGGGTCGGCCACGATAATGGCGAATTCCGCGGTCTGGTGCTCGGCGTCCATCACCAGGCGGCTCACCCCCATCATCACCTCGGGCCCCGGCGGCTGGCCCACCGCCATGAGCCCGATCTCCCGATCATAATCATTCTGGGTGAAGCGCACCAGCATCTCATGGGTCCAGTTCTTGATGAGGCGGAAATAGCGGAAATACAGGGTGTCATCGGAGCATTTCTGCAGAAACTCAAAGACCAGGGGCTCATCCTCGGGCTTCATGGGCCGCAGCAGGACCGGGGTCCCGTCCCGGAGCATCCAGGCGGTCTCATACTGGTTGGGATAGGGCGCAATGATGAGATGCCGGGGCGCAGGCACCGTGGCGGGCCGGATCTCCAGATGGGCGTCCACCGCCACCAACCGCCCGCCCACCACCATGAGGGGGTTGATGAGGAGCTCCACGATTTCCGGGAAGTCGGTGACCAGCTGGGAGAGGCGCACCAGGATCTCCGCCAGAAGATCCAGGTTGACCGGGGGAATGTCCCGGTAGCCCAAGAGCACCCGGTGCACCCGGGTCTTGCGGATGAGGCTGTGGGCCAGGTGCAGGTTCAGGGGCGGCAGGTCCACGGCCCAGTCCTGGAGGACCTCGGCCATCACCCCGCCCAGGCCGAAGCGGATCAGGGGCCCGAAATCCGGGTGCTGGCGGCAGCCCACCAGGAGCTCACAGTCGGCCGGGGGCTCCTGGGACTGCACCGTCACCCCCCACACGCTGGCCTCCGGGTGGCGGCGCCGCACCTCCGTCATGATCTCCTCATAGGCCGTCCGCACCTCCTCGTCGCTGCGCAGATAGAAGCGCACCCCGTGGACCTCGGATTTGTGGGGGATGTCCGGGGAGTGGATCTTCAGGACCACCGGGTAGCCCAGGCTTCTGGCCTGCCGCACCGCGTCCGCGGCGCTGGCCGCGGCCACCGTGAGGTTGACCGGCAGACCGTAGGCGCTGAGGATGGCCTTGGATTCCAGCTCCGTCAGGGAGCCCCGGCCCTCCAGGAGGCAGTGGTCCACATAGGCCCGGGCCTGGCGGGTGTTCACCGTGATCTCCCGGGGCAGACGGGGCGGGGTCTCCTGGAGCACCTTGAGGCGCCGGGAGTAGGAATACATCTCCATGAAGGTGTCCACCGCCTGCTCGGGGGTTTCCAGGGTGGTGATACCGGCGTCGTTGAGGATCTTCAGGCCGCCGGCCACTTCCTCGCCGCCCATCCAGACCGCAAAGACCGGGCGGCCGGGGGGGATGAGGGAGACCAGCTCCCGGGCCGTCTGCACCGGGTCGGTCTGGGCCAGGGGGCTGAGGATGATCACCAGGCCGGCAAATTCCGGGGCCTCCAGGGCCACCTGCACCGCCCGGGCGTAGCGCTGGGGGTCGGCATCCCCCAAAAGGTCGATGGGATTGCCCCGGTTCCAGTGGGGGGGCAGAAATTCCTCCAGCCGGGCCAGGGTCTCCGGACTCAAGGCCGCAGGTGCCATCCCCCAGCGGGCCAGGGCGTCCACCGCCATGAGCCCGGGTCCCCAGGCATTGGTGATGATGCCCAGATCCCCCCGGGTGGGCGGGGGCATCTTGCCCAGGGCCTCGGCGCAGCGGAAGAGCTGGCCCACAGTGTTCACCCGGATGATGCCCGCCCGGCGGAAGGCGGCGTCATAGGCCGCATCCTCGTCCGCCAAGACCGCCTCTCCCATCCCCAGGGGCCGGCGCCCGGCCTTCACCACGATGATGGGCTTCACCCGGGACACCGAGCGGCAGGCGCTCATGAACTTGCGGTGCCGGGTGAGATTTTCCATGTAGATGATGATGCTCCGGGCCTTCTCCTGATTGCCCAGGTAATCGATGAGGTCGGCGAAGTCCAGATCCGCCTTGGAGCCGACGCTGATGAAGTGGCTGAAGCCGATGTTCTTCTGGGTGGCCCAGCCCAGGATGGAGCTGCACATGGCGCCGCTTTGGGAGATGAAGGCCAGGCTCCCCGGTTTGGGGCAGTGGGGCGAGAAGGTGACGGCCAGCCGGGAGGGGGGACACAGCACCCCCCAGGAGCCGGGCCCCAGGAAGCGCACCCCGCCCCGGGCCGCGGCCTCCCGGATGGCCTCCTCCACCTTCTCCCCTTCCGGCCCCACCTCCCGGCCGCCGGTGGAGAGGATCACCGCCGCGGGCACCCCGGCGGTGCCGCATTCGCCGATGACCGCGGGCACCTGGGCAATGGGCACCGCAATGACCGCCAGGTCAATGGGCCGGCCCACCTCCTTAACCCCGGGATAACAGGGCAGCCCGAGAATCTCATCGTAATGGGGGTTGATGGGGTGGATTCTCCCCAGGAAGCCGCAATCCAGAAGATTTTGCAGCAGCCGGCGGCCGAAGCTCCCCTCCTTGGGGCTGGCGCCCACCACCGCCACCGCTTCCGGTTTGAAGAGGGCCTCCAGGGACTGATGCGGCATCGCTCCTCCGTTCCGGGAAGTCAAGGGACAGCCGCAAGGCACGGCTTGGTCCCCACCCCCCGGGCACCGATTTATTATACCGCAAACCCTGCCGGCCTCCCCACCCCCTGAGGGACTTCCGGCGCCCTGCTCCGGTCGCCCTCCGGACCCGTTTATGGTATCTTTTTCCCGGGATTTCTGCGCCGGCCCCGGAGAAAGGAGAGACCATGACCCGTCTGCCGTGGACGGAGATCATCTATCCGGCCGCCACTTTTGCGCTCCTCACCGGCTACCACCTCTATTGGGCGGTTCAGGTGCGCCGGGCCCCCCTCGCCACCTATCTGGGGGTCACCCGGCACCTGCGCTTCATGTGGGTGGAATCCATCATCCGGGAGCGGCGGGACATCCTGGCGGTCCAGACCCTGCGCAACTGGGTCATGGCCGCCAGCTTTCTGGCCTCCACCGCCATGCTCATCGGGCTGGGGCTGTTGAGCTTCCTTTTCCGGGCCGAACTGCTGGCGGAGCTGAATTTCGAACTCACCGCCATCTTCACCCGGGTGCAGACCCTGTTTCTGGTGAAGCTGATGCTCCTCAGCCTCCACTTCTTTTTCGCCTTCTTCAGCTTCACCCTGTCCATCCGCTACCTCAACCAGGTGAATTTCCTCATCAATGTGCCGGCGGCCTGCGATCCGGTGCTCACCCCCGGCTTCATCGCCCACACCCTGGATCTGGGGATGCTGCACTATACCCTGGGGATGCGGGCCTACTACCTGGCGGTGCCGGTGGCCCTGTGGCTGTTCGGTCCCTTGTGGATGTTTCTCGGGGCCCTGGTGCTTACGGTGGTGCTCTATCAGCTGGACCACTGCTGCTCGCTGGATTACTCCACCGCCACCTGCGAGCTGGCCGGGTCGCCGCCGGAGAGCCAGGGCTGCCGGGGAGCCGGCGGTTGATTCCCTGGGGGGCCGCGGTATAATGTGGCCGCGGTCCGGGTGGCTCCGGGCGCCGGTGAGGGCACCCGGCCGGGACCGCCCATCCGTGCCCGAAGGAGAGCCCTCATGCCCGCGGATCTGGAGCACCTGGCCCGTCTGTCCACCTATATCCGTTACCTCATCCTCGCCTGCACCACCGAGGCCGGTTCCGGCCATCCCACGTCATCGCTGTCGGCGGTGGAGCTCATGGCCGGTCTGCTGTTCGGCGGGCACTTCCGCTACCGCACCGACGACCCCCGGCACCCCAACAACGACCGCCTCATCTTCTCCAAGGGGCACGCCTCCCCCCTGTTTTACGCCCTCTGGGTGGCGGCGGGATGCCTCTCCGAGACCGAGCTCATCACCACCTACCGGAAGCTGGGTTCCCCCCTGGAAGGCCACCCCAGCATCGCCTTCCCCTATGTGGAGGCGGCCACCGGCTCTCTGGGCCAGGGGCTCTCCATCGGGGTGGGGATGGCCCTGAACGCCAAGTACCTGGATCGCCTCCCCTATCGCACCTATGTGCTTTTGGGGGACAGCGAAATGGCGGAGGGCTCGGTCTGGGAGGCGGTGGCCATTGCCGCCCACTACCGCCTGGACAATCTGGTGGGCATCCTGGATGTCAACCGTCTGGGCCAGCGGGGGGAGACCATGTACGGCCACGACCTGGCGGCCTATGAGCGCCGCCTGGCCGCCTTCGGCTGGGAGACCTATGTCATTGACGGCCACTCCTTTCCCGCCATCCTGGCGGCCTACCGGGAGGCCGCCGGGGTCTCCGGCCGGCCGGTGATGATCATCGCCCGCACCATCAAGGGCAAGGGGGTCTCCTTTCTGGAGGATGTCAACGGCTGGCACGGCAAGGCCTTAAGCCCCCTGGAGCTGGAGCGGGCCCTGGGGGAGCTGGGGCCGGTGGATCATGAGGTCAGGGGGGAGATCGTCCCCGCCGCCCCTCTGCTTCCTCCGGAGCCGCCGGTCCAGGCGGCGCCACCGCCGGTCTATGAGCCCGGCCAGAAGGTGGCCACCCGCAAGGCCTACGGCACCGCCCTGGTCCGCCTCTTCCCCCAGTTCCCCCAGATGGTGAGCCTGGACGGCGAGGTGAGCAACTCCACCATGGCGGAGATCTTCCGGGAGGCCCAGCCCGGCCGCTTCTTTGAGATGTTCGTGGCGGAGCAGAACATGGTGGGGGTGGGCCTGGGGCTGGCCCGCCGGGGGAAGCTGCCCTTTGTCTCCTCCTTCGCCGCCTTCCTCACCCGGGCCTTCGACCAGATCCGCATGGCCCAGTATGCCGAGCCCAACCTCAAGTTCGTGGGCTCCCACGCCGGGGTCTCCATCGGCGCCGACGGCCCCTCCCAGATGGGCCTGGAGGACCTGGCCATGTTCCGGACCCTCCTGAACGGCGTGGTGCTTTACCCGGCGGACGCGGTGGCCACGGAAAAGCTGGTGGAGGAGATGGCCCGATATCCGGGTATTGCCTATCTCCGCACCACCCGGGAGGCCACCCCGGTGATCTATGACCCGGCGGAGAGCTTTCCCATCGGGGGCTGCAAGGTGCTGAGAAAGAGCCCCGAGGACCGCGTCACCGTGGTCACCGCCGGCATCACCCTCTTTGAGGCCCTGGCGGCCTACGAGGAGCTCAAAAAGGAGGGCATTCCCATCCGGGTCATCGATCTGTATTCGGTGAAACCGGTGGATGCCGCCACCCTGGGGCAGGCCGCCCGGGAAACCCAGGCCCTGGTCACGGTGGAGGATCATTTCCCCGAGGGCGGCCTGGGGGAGGCGGTCCTAAGCGCCCTGGCCACGGTGCCCACCCCGGTCTATTCCCTGGCGGTGCGCAAAAAACCCCAAAGCGGCACCCCCCGGGAACTCCTGGAGCTGGAGGAGATCTCCGCCGGCGCCATCGTCCGGAAGGTGAAGGAGATCCTGGCAGCCGGCTGAGGGAGCCACGCGCCCTCCCGGGACCCTCAATTCAGGCCCGGCAGGGCCAGGTGGGGGCGGCAGGAACGGCCGCCACCCACCTTCGCCCCAAGGAGCAGAGAACATGCGCATCGGACTGGCCGCTGACCACGGCGGCTTTGAACTCAAGGAACAGCTGAAGGAGGAGATCCGGGCCCTGGGCCATGAGGTGCGGGATTTCGGGGCCCTGGAATACAACCCCGCCGATGATTTCCCGGATTTCGTCATCCCCCTGGCGAAGGCCGTGGCCGCCGGCGAGGTGGACCGGGGCATTGCCATCTGCGGCAGCGGGGTGGGCGCCTCCATCGCCGCCAACAAGGTCCCCGGGGTGCGGGCCGCCCTCATTACCGAGATCTACTCCGCCCGCCAGGGGGTGGAGCACGACGACATGAACATCCTCTGCCTGGGGGGGCGGGTCACCTGCTTCGCCCTGGCCTGGGAGCTGGTGAAGACCTTTCTCCAGGCCCGGTTTCAGGGCGCCGAGCGCCACCGCCGCCGCCTGGCCAAGATCAACCGCCTGGAAAAACCCGACCCCCGGGGCTGACGGGGTTTTGCCCGGAGTCCTTTTCCCCCCTGCGTTGCCGCTCAGGGTTTCCCCCCAGGAAGCTCCCGCCCGGGGCTGTAAGCCCCAGGTCCCCCCTGTTTCAGGGGTCCCACACCCCGAAGATCCTTTCCCCGGCAAGCCAGGAAGTGAGGGCGTCGGGTGTGGCCAGGACGTCGGCAAGGGCCGCGGTGAGCCCCAGCACCCCTGCCTGCAGGCCGGCCTGGGCTGCGGCCTCCCTCAGCCCCCGGCTCAAGGCCAGGGCGAAGTCGTGGCGGTGCTGATAATAGCGGTCCGGCAGGAGCTCAGGCGAGGCCAGGGATCGGCGGCAGTGCTCCTGATCCAGGGAGTGCATGGCCCGGCACATGAGGGGCCGCACCGGATAGACGGAGCAATGCTCCCCCACCAGCAGGGGGCAGGGGAACTCCCGGCGCCGCCTTGCCAGCTCTTCCGGCCTCAGGGCCTGCAGCCGGGCCTTTTCCTCCTTCAGGGCCCCCAAAAGCAGGGGCAGCTTCCCCGCCGGGACCCGGGCGATCAGGAAGTCCCCCAGAACCAGGGCCTCCAGGGGTGTGAGCTCCACCTGATTGTAACAGCAAAAGCTGCAACCCGGCGCACAGGCGATGGGGGTGGGGAGGGGGTGGGCGGCCTCGAAGCGGCGGGTGAGGTGCTCCCAAAGAATGAGGACCTCCCGGGTGGCGGCCAAGACTGGGGCGGCCGGCCCGGGGACGGCCAGGACTTCGGCCAGGCGGCGGGTCACCGCGGCCGTCAGGGCGGCGGGAGAGAACATCGGCGGCCTCCGGGCGCCAAGGCAACAAAATCGGAAAGGCTCATCCCGGGAGGAAAAGGGGACCCGGGTGGGCAGGCGGTTCCGGCTCCATCCCGGCCTTCCTCGGCAGTGCCCCGGCACTCCGGGAAGGGGCCTGCCGGACCGGCCCCGGCAGCCGGGTCCCGGGAAACCGCAGGGATTCACCCCCGTGGCGAGCCAGCTTCCTGGGGCGGATCTCTCCTTTCCCTCATAGCACAGCCGGCAAGGCAAAGCCAGCAAATCCCTTGTCCCTGGCCTATGGGACGCCCCGCCTTGTCCCGCCCCGGTCTCTGGGATAAAATGGAAGCTCCCGGGGCGGATCGCCTGCCGGCGAAGGACGCCCCCATTCCCTGACGGAAGACGCCATGACGGAGCAGGTTTACAAACCGCTGATGGAGCAGGTCCGGGCGGCGGGGTGAGCCGCCAAGCTTCCTCCCGGGTTGCTGGAGGAAATACTGGCGACGCTCCCCCGCCGGGCGCACCCGGATCTCCTCGTGGGGATGGAGACCGCGGATGATGCGGGCGTCTTCCGCCTGACGCCGGAGATCGCCCTCATCCAGACGGTGGACTTCTTCACCCCGGTGGTGAACGACCCCTACACCTTCGGGCAGATCGCCGCGGCCAATGCCATCAGCGATGTCTTTGCCATGGGCGGGCGGCCGCTGACGGCGCTGAACATCGTCTGCTACCCCAGCGCCACGGTGCCCAAGGAGGTGCTCAAAGACATCCTGGCCGGGGGGCTGGACAAGATCCACGAGGCCGGGGCGCTCCTGGTGGGCGGCCACAGCGTGGATGACACCGAGCTCAAATACGGGCTGGCGGTGACGGGGGTGGTGCATCCTGACCGGGTCCTCACCAACGCCGGGGCCCGGCCCGGGGACCTACTCATCCTCACCAAACCGGTGGGCACCGGCGTCATCGCCACGGCCATGAAAGGCCGCCTGGCCGACCCGGAGGCCGAGGCCGCGGCGGTGGCGGTGATGACTGCCTTGAACCGCCTCCCCAAAGAGTGCCTGGCCCCCGGCGTCATCCACGGCCTCACGGACATCACCGGGTTCGGGCTTCTGGGCCACGCCCTGGAGCTGGCGGTGGCCAGCGGGGTGGAACTCACCCTGGCCGCCCGGCAGGTGCCCCTGTTGCCCCGGGCTTATGACTACGCCGCCATGGGGCTGGTGCCCGCCGGGAGCTTCGCCAACCGCAATTTCTGCGCCCGGAGCCTCACGGTGGACCCGGGGGTGGATCCGGTGCTCCTGGATCTTCTGGCTGACGCCCAGACCAACGGCGGGCTCCTCCTGGCCGCGGCCCCGGAGGCGGCCGACGCCCTCCTGGCCGCCCTGCGGCGGGAGGGCTTCCCCCAGGCGGCCCTCATCGGGGAGGTGAGCGGCGCCGGCCCCGGCAGAATCATCCTCCGGCCGTAAGCCCGCTGCCAACCGGGCAGGGGGAGAGCCCGGACCACATCCAGGCGCAGGGGCGGGAAAACGGTTCCGCCCCGGAAACAGCCTGCCCGTCACGGTGATACGGGAGGACGGATGCCCAAGTGGTGTGACTTGAGTTGTCCGGAGGCCTCCTTCCCCACTGCCGAGGCAGTGGACGGAGCCGGCTCCTGCCGCACCTTTGCGGCCCTGTACTGCAACAAACTGGGACAGCTGGTGCACAAGCACGGGCTCTGCCCGTGCCCGGAGGACGATCCCCCGGGCCGGAAAGAGACGGAAGGGGGTTCCTGACAGAGGCCGGCCCCGGCAAGGTCCTTCCCGCGCCCGGGGGGGCCGGTCAGCCCGTTCCCCGTGTCTTTCTCTGCCCCAGGGGGTTGCCCTGCCCTGGTTCTTTCGTTCCCTCCACAGGGCATAGACGCCCCGGGGCGCCCTTCACCTGGTTTCCCTCCCGGCTCGCCCGACGGCCGGAGGCCGAGCGGCTTCCCGTTGGCGGACCGCCAGCCTGACAGAGCCTCCCTTCCCCCGGACTCGAACCGGCCCGGCCCTAAGCCATCAGGATCCTGATACCCCAGGGCCGCGGCCGGCTGGAGATTCAGTCCTCCGGGGCCCGCAGGCGGTAGCCCACTCCGGGGTCGGTGAGAAGGACGGCCGGGCGGGCGGGGTTGTCCTCCAGCTTGCGCCTAAGATGGCGCACAAAGATGCGCAGGTAGGCCCCCTGATCCACAAAGGAGGGCCCCCAGACCTCCTTGAGGAGCTGGCGGTGGGTCACCACCTTGCCGGCGTGGCGGATGAGCACGGTGAGGAGCTTGTATTCGGTGGGGGTAAGGTGCACCTCCTCCCCGGCCCGGAAGACCCGGCGCTTCTCCAGATCCACCCGGATCTTCCCCACCTCAAAGAAGGTTTCGGCCCGGCCCTCCCGGTCCTGCAGGGAACGGCGCAGGGCCACCCGGATGCGGGCCAGAAGCTCCCCCACCCCGAAGGGCTTGGTGAGGTAGTCGTCGGCGCCCGCATCCAGGGTGATCACCTTCTCCTGCTCCTGGTCCCGGGCGGAGAGCACGATGATGGGCACCCGGGACCACTGCCGCACCTGCCGGATGATCTCGATGCCCTCCAGATCCGGGAGTCCCAGGTCCAGCAGGATGACCTCCACCGGCTGGGAGGCGGCCAGGGCCAGGCCCTCCCGGCCGTCGGGCGCCTCCAGGAGCTCATACCCCTGGGTGGGCAGGCTGGCCCGCAAGAACCGGCGGATATGCACGTCATCCTCAATAAGGAGAATACGGGGCTTCATGGGGCGGTCCCCCCTCCGGCTGGGGCATCTCCCGGCCGTTTTGGGGGGCATCTTCCGTCAGGGGCAGGGTGAAGCGGAAGACCGCCCCGCCTTCCGGCCGGTTGGCCGCCTCCATGCGGCCGCCATGGATCTCCACAATGCTGCGGCAGATGCTCAATCCCAGCCCCACCCCCCGGTGACGTCCCGGAGCCGCCTGGTAAAACTTGTCGAAGACCTGAGCCTCCGCCCCGGGAGGCAGACCCGGCCCGGCATCCGCCACTTCCACCACCACCTCCCCCGGGCTCCGGAAGGCCCTCAGGGTGATGGGCTGACCCTCCGGGCTGTATTTGAGGGCATTATCCATCAGATTGATGAAAACCCGTTCGATGAGGAGGGCATCCAGTTTCACCAGGGGCAGGTCGGGGTCCAGGTCCAGGGTCAGGGGCCGCCCCTGCAGCCGGGCCTCCAGCTGGTGCAGGGCGCTCCCCAGGACCTCCTCCAGGTCATGCCAGTCCCGGTTCAGCTCCACCCGGCCGGACTGCAGCCGGCTCATCTCCAGCAGGTTGTGCACCAGCCGGTCCAGGCGGCGGGCCTCGTCATAGATGGTGTGGATCAGCTCCGTGCGGGTGGCATCGTCCAGCCCGGGGTTTTCCAGCAGGGTGCTGGCCGAACCGGCGATGACGGTGAGAGGGGTCTTGAGATCGTGGGAGACGGAGCTCAAAAGGGTGTTCCGCAGGCGCTCCGCCTCAATCTCCAGCTGGGCCTCCCGAGCCTGGCGGGAAAGCTTCTCCCGCTCCAGGGCCAGTCCCAGCTGGCGGGCCAGGGCCTCCAAAAGCGGCAGGAGATCCCAGGTGGAACGCGGGGGTTGAGGCCACTCCAGCCGCACCACCCCCACCGGCTCCTGAGACGCCTTGATGGGAACGTACAGGGCCCGGACCTCCGGGAGAGTGACGGTTCCGGCCCCGGCGGGATGGCCATAGCGATAGACCCAGCGGGCTACCCGGGCCTCCCGGATGTCCTCGGGGAGCTCCGGACCCACGGCCACCTCCGGCTCGCCCTCCTCCCCGGGCAGCAGCACCGAGACCTTGGCCCCGAAGACCTCCTCCAGATGTTGGGCGGCCTGGGTCAGGAGACTTTGGGGGTTCTCCCCGGCGGCGAGCTTCTGCCCCATCTCGTAGAGGGCTGCTGTCTGGCGCTCACGATACCGGGCCATTTTGGCCTGATGGCGGCCCCGGGCCGTAAGCCCGCTGATGACCAGACTCACGGTGAGCATGACCACCAGGGTGAGGGCAAAATCCGGATAGGCGAGGCGGAAGGACCAGTACTCCGGCACAAAGAGGAAATCCACCGCCGCCACCCCGGCCCCGGCCGCCACCAGGGCGGGCCCCCGGCTGAGCGTGGCGGACAGGACCGCCACTGCGAAGAGATAGAGGAGCACCACGCCGGTGAAGGAGAGCCAGGGAGAGACCAGCCCGGCCGCCGCGCTCACCAGGGCCACCCCGGCGGCGGCCAGCCCGTACTCCGCCAGCAGCCGCCGGGAGGGGGCGAACGCAGACCTGGCCGCGGCGGGCCCAGGCTCTCCTTCCGGGACCGGCAGCACCACCACCTCCAGGCCGCTGTGGCGGAGGAGATATTCCGCCAGCGGCCGATGGAAAAGGCGCCGCCAGCCGCGACTCCGGCTCCGCCCCACCAGGAGGGCGGTGAGGCGGTGCTCCCGGGCAAAGCGAAGGATCGCCCGGCCCACATGCACCCCGGAAGCCTGGGCCACCTGCCCCCCCAGCCTGGCGGCCAGCTCCAGGGCCTGGAGGAGGGCCTCCCGCCCCTCAGGGGCGAGGCGGGCCTGCTCCGGGGTCTCCACGCTCAGGGCGAACCACTCGGCCCCCAGGGCCGCGGCCCGGCGGTGGGCGGCCCGCACCAGCTCAGCCGCGGCGGCCGACGGCGGCAGGCAGACCGCCAGTCGCGGCCTCACCACTTCGGTGCCGGCGGGCGTCCCCCCGGGGTGCCCCTTCCCCTCCTCGGCCATATCCATTTTGATTCCCTTGAGAATTCCCTTGAAGGAAAGATACCCCCAAACCCCAGGGGAATCAAGGCCGGGCCGGCCCCGGGATGCCTGGCGGGCCCAGGGCCGGCCCCTTCTCCCGGCCTTCCCGGGCAAAAAGAGGGTATGAGGCGGGCACCATTAGTTCGGCGGGGGAAAAGGAAAAGCGGCCCTCTTAGCCTCTCTCCCCTCAAATGGGGGCAGGCAGAGGAGCCCGGGGGGCGGCCGGCCAGGGCCCGCCCCCTTTCACCGGGCTGGCAACCCGTCTCCGGGGCGGGGAAGGGGCCTCTGACCCCTGGCCCCTTCCCCCAATCACCTCTTCACCACCTGTCAGGGGCCGGAGGCCGCGGCCCCCAGGGACTTAGTAGAAAAGCAGGAGATAGATGGTGGAGATGATGATGGTGAACAGCGTGGGCAGCCAGCAGGCCCGGATGTAGCCCAGAAAGGAGATGTGATAGCCCGCCTTTTCCAGCAGCCCCACCGTCACCACATTGGCGGAGGCGCCGATCATGGTGGCGTTCCCGCCCAGGCAGGCGCCCAGGGCCAGGGCCCACCAGAGCACGCCGCTTTCCGCCCCCGGAATGGCCGTGTTGAGAAAGGCCACGATGGGGAGCATGGTGGCGGTGAAGGGGATGTTGTCAATGATGGCGCTGGCAATGGCCGAGACCCAGAGAATCAAAACGACGGCCAGGGCCAGGTTGCCCCGGGACAGGTCCCGCACCCCTTCGGCAATGAGCTGGATGAGGCCGGTCTCCTCCGCGCCGGCGATCACGATGAACAGACCCATGAAAAAGATGAGGGTGGGCCACTCCACCTCATGCTCCAGCATCTCCACGATGTCGATGCGGCTGAAGACCAGAAGGAGCATGGCCCCCAGAATGGCGGCGATGGAGGGCTCCATGTGCAGCAGCCCGTGGAGGAGAAAGAGGAGGATGACGAAGGCCAGAATTCCCAGTCCCAAAGCCGCCAGCCTGCGGTCGGTGATCCGGTATTCGTGGCGCAGATAGGCGATGGTGCGGGCCACATCCTTGACCTCCGCCTCCAGGTAGCCCTTCCTGTACCACCAGAGATACCACAGGGAACTGACGAACAGACAGACCACCACTGCCAGCCCCAGATTGAGGACGAACTGGACGAAGGTGAGCTTGGCGTAGGAGCCGATGAGGATGTTGGGGGGATCGCCGATCAGGGTGGCGGTGCCCCCCACATTGGAGGCAAAGACCTCCGGAATGATGAGGGTCAGGGGGTTGACCTTCAACGTCACCGCAATCTCGATGGTCACCGGCAGCAACAGGAGCATGGTGGTGACATTGTCCAGGAAGGCGGAGGCCACCGCGGTGATGAATTGCAGGATGAGGGAGAGCAGAAAGATGTTCCCCCGGGCCAGGGCGTAGGATTTGTAGGCCAGCCATTGAAAGAGGCCGGTCTTTTTGAGCACCCCCACGATGATCATCATCCCCATGAGGAGGAAGATGACATTGAGGTCGATGGCCTGCATGGCGTCTTCAAAGGAGACGATGAAGTATTGTCGGTCGAAGGTGCCCAGGGTGTAGGAGATGAAGAGCACCAGGGAGGCCCCCAGGAAGGCGGCCAGGGTGCGGTGCATCACCTCTGCGGCGATGAGGACATACACCAGAAGGAGGACGAAGGCGGCCATCCAGAAGGCCGGGGTGATCCGGCGGCCCAGGGTGACCTCGGCCTCCGCCTCAAAGAGGCGGCGGCCGGCGGCGTCCGTGCCGGCGGCCACCGGGGTGAGGCGGATCTCCCGGGTCTCCCAGCTGGGTTTGTGGACCCGCAAGGTGAGGTTCGCCCCCGGCAGGGTCCCCGGCGGCAGGAGGTAGTGGGCCACAAAACTCCCCCGGGGGCCGGTTTCCGGAGGGTCCTTCTCCACCGCCGGCACCGTCTGCCCGTTCACCTGGAGCTCCACCGCCACCTCTTTGATGCCCTTGCCCTGGGCGTCGCTCGCCACCCCGAAGACCGTGAGCCGGTCCCCCGGCGGGGCGGCGGCCAGGACGGCGGGCGCCAGCCCCAAAAAAAGCGTCAGCAGCCCCACCACAGCCCCGGTCCAGCCAGATCTCCGCATCTGTGTGTCCTCCTCCCCTGATAGAAAAAGGCCTGCCAGGGTGACAGACTCCGCCTGGCAGGCCCTCCCTCTGCGGCCGTATGTCAGGGGACGCACCTTCGATCCCGCCCCCTTAACCTCCGTCCCGCCGGGTGGCCCCGGCTGGGGTGCAGGCCTATGTTACCACAGATCCCCGGGCGGCGGCAAACCCCCTCCCTTAAGCCTTTAATAAAAAAGCAGCAGATAGATCATGGCTATGAACACGGTGATCATCATGGGCCACCAGCAGGCCCGGATATAGCCCAGAAAGGAGATGTGGTAGCCGGCCTTCTCCGCCAGGCCCACGGTCACGACATTGGCGGAAGCCCCGATCATGGTGCCGTTGCCGCCCAGGCAGGCGCCCAGGGCCAGGGACCACCAGAGCACATTGTTGGTCACCCCCATGCTCTCGTTGAGAAACAGCACGATGGGGAGCATGGTGGCGGTGAAGGGGATGTTGTCAATGAAGGCGCTGGCGATGGCCGAAACCCACAGGATCATGACGATGGCGATGGTGAGGTTGCCCTGGGAGACCTGGAGCACCCACTCGGCGATCATCTGGATGAGCCCGGTCTCCTCCGCCCCGGCGATGACCATGAACAGGGCGATGAAGAAAATCAGGGTGGGCCATTCCACCTCATGCTCCAGCATCTCCACGATGTCAATGCGGGAGATGGCCAAAAGGAGCATGGAGCCGATGAGGGCCGCCACCGAGGGCTCCATGTGCAGCACCCCGTGGACGATGAAGAGGAAGATGACGAAGGCCAGGACCCCCAGGCCCATGACCGTCAGCCGGGTATCGGTGATGCGGTATTCCTGGCGGAGATACTCAATGGTGCGGTTCACATCCTTGACGTCCGCCTCCAGATAGCCCTTCCTGTACCACCACAGATACCACAGACCTGAAATCACCAGGCAGACGAGGCACACCAGGGCCAGGTTCACCACGAACTGGGCGAAGGTGAGCTTGGCGTAGGAGCCGATGAGGATGTTGGGGGGGTCGCCGATCAGGGTGGCGGTGCCGCCCACGTTGCTGGCAAAGACCTCCGGAATGAGGAGAATCATGGGGTTGATCTTCAGGGTCACCGCAATCTCGATGGTCACCGGAATGAGGAGCAGCATGGTGGTGACGTTGTCCAGAAAGGCCGAGGTGACCGCGGTGACGATCTGCAGGATGAAACTCAGCACAAAGACGTTGCCCCGGGCCAGGGCGTAGGACTTGTAGGCCAGCCACTGGAAGAGGCCGGTCTTTTTCAGCACCCCGACGATGATCATCATCCCCATGAGGAGGAAGATGACATTCATGTCGATGGCCCGCATGGCATCCTCAAAGGAGAGGATGAAATAACTCCTGTCGAAGGTGCCGGCGGTGTAGGAGATGAAGAGTACCAGGGCGGCGCCCAAAAGGGCCGCCAGGGTGCGGTGCATGATCTCCGCGGCGATGAGCACGTACACCCCCAGGAGGATGAGGGTGGCGATCCAGAAGGCGGGGGTGACGGCCCGGTTCAGGGTGAAGGTGTGGGTGGCGGTGAACCGGCGGTGGCCCTGCTCATCCCTGCCGGTCTCCACCACCTGCACCGGGGTGGGCGACAGATCCCGCCAACTGGGTTTGCGGCCGCTCACCTCCACCCGGGCCCCCGGCAGGGTGCCTGCCGGCAGGAGGAACTCGGCCACAAAGCCGCCATTGCTGCCGGTCACGATCTCCTCTTCCTTGCCCCGGGGGTGGACGGGCTGACCGTTCACCCGCACCTCTATCTCCACTTCCTTCACGCCCTTGCCCTGGGGGTTTTTCACCACCCCGGAGAGGGTCAGGAGATCGCCGGGGGCCGGCGGCTCCGCCGCCAAGCCCCCTTTTACCCCGGTCAGGGCCAAAAGAAGGGCGGTCAGCAACCACAATCGTCCGATCCGTGTCATACCGATGCCCTCACATGTCCAAGGGAAATCCCCGGCTGCCGGGCGGCCTCAGCGCAGGAGCACCGGCATGCCCTGCAGGGGCCAGATGTACCAGACGAAGACCCCCAGGACCACCATGAGCACCGCGCTGGGGATGAGGCCATAGACGAAAAATTCCCCGGTGGTGAATTGCCGGCTCTCATAGGCGATGGCGTTGGGCGCTGCGCCGATGAGGAGGTTGAAGGGCATGCCCGCGGTCACCAGGGAGGCAAAGAGAATCACATGGGGCGCCACCCCGAGATACTGGGCGATGACCAGCGACACCGGCAGGGAAATGGCGATGGCGGCCACATTCATGATGAAGTTGGTCATCGCCATGACGAAGAAGGCGATCCCCAGAATGAAGACCAGGGGGTGGGCCTTGAGGAACATGGTGAGCCAATGCACCGCCAGCCACTGGGCCGCGCCGGTCTTCCACAGGCAGAAACCGATGGACATGGCGCCGCCAAAGAGCAGGATGATGTTCCAGGGGATGAGCTCCAGTTCCTCCACCGAGAGCACCCGGGTGAGGAAGAAGGCCACCGTGGCGATGAGCATGATGCCGGCCCGGTCCAGGTCCCGGAAGATTTTCCAGGGCGCAAAGGACTTGAGCATGAAGAGGGCGATGATGGCGGCCATGACGAAGATGACGAATTTTTCCTTGGTGCTCATGGGCCCCAGCTCCCGGGTGAGTTCCCGGGCCTTCTCCCGCAGGCCCTCAATCCTTTCCCGCTCGGGCTTGAAGCAGAGGATGATGATGAGCCAGATGAGGATCACCATGAGGAAGCCGATGGGGAACATGTACCAGGTGAGCTCGAAGAAGCCGACATCCATGCCGGTGAACTCCTTGAACATGCCCGCCGCCGCCACGCCCCGGGCGGCCCCCAGGTAGGTGATGATGGAGCCGGCCCCTGCGGCCCAGGCCATGCCGATGAACAGCCCCTTGCCGAAGCGGGTGGGCTGATCGGATTCGCTGTACAGGGCGTGGATGGCCATCAGCAACGGAAAGAGGGCGGCAGCCACCGCGGTGTGGGCCATGAGCAGGGTCATGGCCGCGGTCACCAGGAAGGTGCCCAACAGGATGAAGTTGGTTTTCTCCCCCACCAGGTCCAGCATCTTATAGGCCATGCGCTTGGTGAGGCCGCTGGCGGTAAAGGCGGAGCCGATGACCACCGAGCCGAAGATGAACCAGACCGCGGGATCCATGAAATCCTTCAGGGCCTGCTCCGCCGGGCGGATGTAAAAGAGCACCTGAAAGAGCCCGATGGCGATGGCGGTGGCGCCGATGGGCATGACCTCCAGGACCCACCAGGTGCCGGCCATGAGAAAGAGCCCCAGGGCCATCTTGCCCTCCCAGGACAGCTTGAAGACCTTGCCCATGGGATCCACCGCATCCGGCAGCGCGGGGATGGCATAAAAGAGGAAAAACAGGCCCAGACCCAGACAGATGAAAAGGATGCGCTTCCAGTCGATGATTTTTTTCGGGGGCGCCAAGACGATTTCTTCCGGCATTTCCGGCAGGCCGGCGCTCAAGGGAACTTTCCGGGTTTCTTCCGCCATCTCTGCTGTCTCCTTGGGAAAATGACCGCTGTCTCACTCCCCCAGGACGATCCGGGAGATCTCCTGGAAGAGCTCGTTCATCCGCACCATGCCCACCACCTTGTTGTTCTCCAGGACCGGCATCATGCCCACGTTCTCCAGGATCATCAGGGCCAGAGCCTTGGCGATGGGGTCATCGGCGTTCACCGTCACCCGAATGGGGCTCATGACTTCGCTCACCTGCTTCTGGGAGGCCTCCTTGAGGCCGGGACCGAAGAGATCCTTGAGGAGCACCGTCAGGCTGGGATCCGCCTTGATGAGGGCGGTCTCCTGCAGAAAACGGGGCTCCAGACCCCGGACGATGTCCCTTAAGGTGAGCATCCCCATGAGCTGGTATTTCTCATCAAACACCAGCACCGCCCGGGGTTCGAAGGAGCCCTCAAACTTGATGCTGGCCTCCCGGACGATGGCCATGGCCTGCCTCAGGGTGAACCAGTAGGGGATGTGGGGGTAATCCTCCAGGCGGATCATGAAATCCTTGACTTTCTTCTCTTGCGGCATGTCAGCCTCCTGAGTCTCTCTGGCCGTCACCCGCCTCCGGCCCCACCGGGCCGGCCGCGGGGGTATCTGCTTGAGGAGATAACAAAGGGGGTGTAAAAAAAGGGTTAAAAAGAGGGGGAGCCCCGTTAAAATTTTGTTAACAGGAAGCGGAGGGGGCCCGGCGCAAGGCCCCCCCTTGGCCAGCGGGCGCCGTCCTCCCGAGTCCCGGCCTTGGGAGCCGGGAGACAGGGCCCCTTATCCGGCCTGTTCCAGCCTTTGGGCGCCGGGGGCACGAGGCGCCTTGACCTTCAGGCTTAACCGGTCTAAAATTTTATTAAAATAGGTCTTCATTCAGGCCCCGCATGGCCCACCTGGTGGAAAAAATCGGCTTCCCCCGCCTGCTCAAATTCCTGGGCATTCTGGTGGTGGTGCTGCTGGCGGCGGCCTTCATCCTGGGGCTCCTGTCCCTGCGGCGCACCCAGGAGATCATTGCCAACGATTTCCAGGAGCAGCAGCTCATCCTGGCCCGCACCGCGGCCCGCAAGATCGAGGATGATCTGGCCTTCCTGCGCCGGGAGCTGCGCATCCTCGCCTTTTCCCCCGCCATTCAGTATCTGGAGACCCCTGCCTGGGCCAACCGCATGCAGGTCAGCTTCGACGAACTGGCCCGCCTGGGGGTGACCGCCATCCTCCGCCTGTCCCAGGATGGCCAGCGGGCCTACATGCTGGAGGCCCAGGGCAGCCGGGTGGTGAAGGAGGATTTCACCGCCACCCCCCAGTACCGCTGGGCCCAGGAGCCGGTGAACAAGGGACGCATCTACCACGGCCCGGTGGAGGTGGAACAGCAGGGGTCCTTCCGGGTGCCGGTGATGATCATGGCCACCCCCATCTATCTGGAGAGCGTGGATGAGGCCCATCCCCGGGCACCGGGGGGCTTGGGGGGGGTGCTGGTCTTCAAGATCGACCTCAGCGCCTTTCTGGCCAGCTCCTGCGGCACCATCCGCTCCGGCCGCACCGGCTACTGCTGGGTCATTGACCAGCAGGGGCTTTTTCTCTACCACCCGGAGCGGGACTTTATCGGCGATGACGCCTTCACCGCCCGGGGCCGGCGCAACCCCGCCATCAGCTTCGACAAGATCAATGAAATCCAGAAGGTCCGGATGCTGCAGGGCGAGGACGGCACCGCCCGCTACATCTCCGGCTGGCATCGGGGCGTCATCCAGCGCATGGAGAAGTTTGTGGCCTTCACCCACGCCCACGTGGACACTGAGGGGCCCCGCTACTATCCCCATGTGGACCCCGTGGGCACCCGCATCTGGGCGGTGGCGGTGGTGGCGCCCACCGAGGAGGTGGCCGGCACCATCTCCTCCCTCTACATCCGCCAGTTCCTCATCCAGGGGCTGCTCATCTTCTCTCTGTTGGGGGTGGCGGTGGTGATCTTCTACCATGAGCGCCGCTGGACCATGAGCCTCCAGGAGGAGGTGGAGCGGGCCACCGCCCGCCTGAAAAAGAGCGAGGAGCGCTACCGCTCGGTGGTGGAGCGCTCCCCGGACTTCATCTTCATGGTGGACAACCAGGGGCTTATCCGGGCGGCCAATACCGCCACCGCCCGGGCCTTCAACATGCCGGCCATCGGCCTGCAGGGCCGTTCGCTCTATGAGTTTTTCGCCCCCGAGGACGCTGCCGTCATCCTGGACCAGGTGCACTACGTCTTCACCACCGGCCGCAACGTGGAGCATAAGGGCCAGATGCACATCCGGGGGCGCCCCTACTGGCTCTCCAGCCATTTTGTGCCCCTCTATGGGGAAGATGGCCGCACGGTGGAGCGGGTCCTCATCTTCGCCCGGGACATCACCGACCGGCACCTCATGGAAGAGCAGATGGCCCGCACCGAGAAGCTGGCCTCCATCGGCACCCTGGCCTCCGGGGTGGCCCATGAGATCAACAATCCCCTGGGGATCATTCTGGGCTTCACCGAGATGCTCCTGGATCTGACCCCCAAGGACAGCAAGCAATACGAGATGCTGAAGACCATCGAGCGCCAGGGCCTCAACTGCAAGCGCATCGTGGAAAATCTCATGAGCTTCGCCCGCACCCCGGCCAAGCCCGAGGAGTCCTGTGACCTCAACCAGGAACTGGAAAATCTCCTCAAGCTGGTGCAAAATACCCTGATGGTGAAGAAAGTGGAGCTGGAGACCCACTTCACCCCCAACCTGCCCAAGGTCAAGGGGGATGCAGGGGAGCTGCAGCAGGTGTTCATGAACCTCATCACCAACGCCATTGCCGCCATGCCGGAGGGTGGCCGCCTCACCATCCGCACCCGGCTCCATCCCAATGGCCGGGTGGAGGCGGTGGTGGCGGACACCGGCACCGGCATCCCCCGGGAATATGTGGATCGCATCTTCGATCCCTTCTTCACCACCAAGCAGCAGGGGGAGGGCACCGGTCTGGGCCTGTCGGTGGCGCACGCCATCGTGGAGAAATACGGCGGCACCATCCGGTTCGAGACCAAAACCGCCCAGGACCCGGGTGGCGGCCCCACCGGCACCACTTTTTACGTCACCCTGCCTCCGGCCTGAGGCAGGGAGGAGGATCGCATGGGACGCATTCTGGCCGTGGATGACGAATTGGATATGCTCTCCCTGCTCAAGATGATGGTGGAAGGCTACACCGACCACCAGGTGGTGGTCACCAACAACCCCCTGGAAGCCAAGGACCTGCTGCAGAAGGAGCGCTTCGACCTGGTGCTCACCGATCTCAAGATGCCGGGCATGGACGGCATGGAGCTGTTGGAGTTCGCCCGGCGGCAGGATCCGGACCTCCTGGTCCTGGTGATCACCGCCTTCGGGTCACTGGAGACCGCCGAGGAGGCCATGGCCAAGGGGGCCTTCGACTACATCACCAAGCCTTTCCGCAAGGAGCAGCTCCTGTTGGCCATCGACAAGGCCATGCGCTGGCGGGAGCTGGTGGAGCAGAACAAGGCCCTGCGTCGCCAGCTGGAGGGCGGCACCCCCTGACCACGGGGCCCCGAGGACGGCAACCCCGATAGCTCAGGCGTCCGCAGGAGGAAAAGGTCCCCGGGCCAAACCTTCGCAACCATCTCGCGAGGAGATGAGGAAAGGGAGATGACGGGACATTCAGGACCGGGCCCCAAGGCCCAGGAAGTCTGGCAACGGCTTTCGGAAGGCAATACGCGGTTCATCCAGGGCTGCTTTAAGGGCCGCGATCTGGTGGAGCTGCGCCGCTCCCTCACCCGGGGGCAGAGCCCCCTGGCGGCAGTGCTCTGCTGCGCGGACTCCCGGGTGGCCCCCGAGATCATCTTTGATCAGAGCCTGGGGGACCTCTTTGTGGTGCGCACTGCCGGCCTGGTGCTGGAGCCGGCGGGCCTGGGCAGTCTGGAGTATGCGGTGGCCCACCTGCAGGTGCCCCTGCTGGTGATCAAGGGCCACGAGGCCTGTGGCGCGGTGAGCGCGGCGGTGCAGCATCCGGACCTGGACGAAGGGCATATCACCGCGGTGGTGAAGGAGATCGCCCCGGCCGCAGCCCAGGCCCGGGCCCGGGGGCTGAGCGGCCCGGAGCTGGTGGAGGCGGCCACGGAGGCCCATCTGCGGCGCCTCCAGGAGAAGCTCACCCGGGAGAGCGCCATCATCCGGGAGGCCCTGGCCGCGGGCCGCCTGTACCTGGTGGTGAGCAAATACTCTCTCAGCAACGGCCAGGTGGAGGTTCTGGACCGCACCTGGTAACCCCTTCCCCGGGACTCATGAGACTCAGTAGGTGCTGCAGTCTTTCATGAAAGTCATCAAGCGCTCCCTCAGACGCCTCACCGGCGGCGCGCCCGAAACCCCGCCCTCGGCCCGCCTGGCCTCCCGCTATGCCCAGTTCCAGCGGCTGCTGCAGGCCAACAACCGCACCCTGACCCTTATGGCAGACATGGAGGAGAAGCTCTCCGGGGATTATCTCTTCGACATGGCCTATATCCGGGCCGCGGTGGGGGAGGTGCTGCAGGAGACCCAGGCCCTGGCGGAGGCCCTGGACAGCCTGGGGGAGGGGCGCTACGGCCGCCTGAAGGAAGCCGCGGCCCGCATCAGCCGGGAGGTGGAGGCCCTCCTGGAACACCGGCGGGAAATCCCCGCCGGCCCGCTGGTCCTGGACCTGGCGGCCGTGGACTTGACGCAGGCGTCCCTGGTGGGAGGCAAGGCCGCCAACCTGGGGGAGGTCATCCGGAAACTGGGGCTGCCGGTGCCGCCGGGCTTCGCCATCACCACTGCGGCCTATAAAAAATTTCTGGACGCCAACCACCTCTCCCAGCGCCTCACCGAACTCCTCAAGGGCTGGAGCCTGGAGGATCTGGACACCCTGGCCCGGGTGAGCGAGGAACTCAAGGCCATCATCCTGGGGGCCCGGGTGCCCCCGGAACTGGAGGAGGCCCTGGCCGCCGCCTATGAGGAGCTCTGTCGCCGCCTGGGGGAGCGCCCCTTCCTGGCGGTGCGCTCCAGCGCCGTGGGGGAGGACCTGGCCTTCACTTTCGCCGGGCAATACGTCAGTTTCCTCAATGTCCCGCCTCAGGACCTGACGGCACGCTACAAGGACATCCTGGCCAGCCTCTTCACCCCCCGGGCCCTGTTTTACTATAAAAACAAGGGCTTCCACGAAGAGGAGCTGGCCATGGGGGTGGTGGTCATGCCCCTCATCCGTGCCAAAGCCAGCGGGGTGCTGTTCACCCGGCAGCCCGAAACGCCGGAGCGGAACGCCATCCTGGTGAACGCCGTCTGGGGCCTGGGGAAGTATGCCGTGGGCGGCAAGGTGCAACCGGATTATTATCTGGCCGCCTACGAGCCGCCGGGGGAGATCCTGGAGCAGAACATCCCCCCCAAACCGGTGCGCCTGGGATGGAAGGTGGAGGGCGGGGAGATCCAGGAGGCCGTGCCCCCGGAAAAACAGCAGGCCCCCTGCCTCACCCGGGACCAGCTGGCGGTCCTGGTGGAATGGGCCCGCCGGCTGGAGGCCCACTTCGGCCGCCCCCAGGATGTGGAGTGGGCCCTGGACGAAAGCGACCGGCTGTGGCTGCTGCAGACCCGGCTCCTGCGGGTGCAGAGCCGCAAGGCCCCCCCCGCCAGGCCCGCCGTCCTCAAGGATTATCCGGTGCTGCTGGACTCCGGCAAGGTGGCCTGCCGGGGAGTGGGGGCCGGCCCGGTGGTGCTGGTAAAAAGCGACCAGGACCTGAAAAACTTCCCTCCGGGCGGGGTCCTGGTCTCCCGCTTCACCTCCCCCAAATTCGTCACCGTCATGCGCCAGGCGGCGGCCATCATCACCGACGCCGGCAGCGTTACCGGGCACATGGCTATCCTGGCCCGGGAGTTCCAGGTGCCCACCATCCTGGACACCGGCTCCGCCACCCGGGTCCTGAAGCCCGGCCAGCTGGTGACGGTGGACGCAGACTTCAACAACGTCTATGACGGCCTGGTCCCGGAACTCCTGGAGCGACGGGAACAGCAGCGGGGGGACCTCGAGGAGACCCCGGTCTTCCAGACCCTCAAGGCGGTGCTGCAGAAAATCATCCCCCTGAATCTCATTAACCCCCGGGCGGAGAATTTCACCCCCGAGGGCTGCCGCACGGTGCACGATGTGGTGCGCTACGGCCATGAATACGCCATGCGGGAGCTCTTCCACATGACCGAGCTTGAGCCCGCTGACGCCCGGGAGGTGCAGGAACTGGAGGCGGACATCCCCCTCAAACTCCGCCTCCTGGATCTGGGGGGCGGCCTGAAGCGGCGCCGGCGCCGGGTGCGGCCCTCGGATATCGATTCCATCCCCTTCAAGGCCTTCTGGGAGGGCCTCGCAGCCATGCCCTGGCCGAAGCCCGCCCCGCCGGTGAAAAGCCTCTCCTCCGTCTTCGTCAAGGATGAGGCGGAGGTGGCCCAGGGCGCCGACCCCTGGCGGGACCAGAGCTATGTGGTGCTCTCCCGCAATTATATGAACTTCAGCATCCGCCTGGGTTACCATCTCTCCAACGTGGAGGCCTACGTCTCCGAGGTCCTGAACGACAACTACCTCACTTTCAGCTTCCGGGGGGGCGGATCCACCCCGGAGCGCCGGGAGCGCCGCACCCGCCTCATCGAGACCATCATCGATTGCCTGGATTTGCAGCACACCCGCCAGGGGGATATCATTGAGGCCCGCCTGTCCAAATATCCTATGGAAAAAATGTGCCGCTGCCTCACCCTCCTGGGGAAGCTCACCGTGTATACCAAGCAGCTGGACATGGCCCTGTTCTCCGACGGCATCGTGGACTGGTACATCAAGGAGTTCCTGCGGGAGCACCTAAATCTGCCCGGATGAGAAAAAATGGCGGAACCGGGGTCAGGACCCGGTCCCGCCGCCCACCCGCCACGGATAAGGATTTACTCAGGCCCCAGGAGGGCCTGCCCTGCCCTCCCGTTTTTCCCCACCCCGGCCGCAGGTGGGACCGGCAGGGGTGGGATAGACTGTTTCAGCCGGCTGGGGAAAAAATCCGGGATGAGCCGGGCCGATTTTACCGGGGTGACGAAAGGTCTCAGGGAGGGATCTGTGACCTTCCCCGAAAAAACCTTTTCCAACCACTTACCAGAGGGGTGGGGGATTTCCCCGCACCTCTTCTTTGATGGGAAAGCGGCGACCTCCGGGGCCCAGTCCCCGGCTCCCCCCCCTGCCCCTCAGCCGCAGAGACGCACCGGCGGGTGTACCGGAGCCAGCCCCCCATCCCCGGGTTTGGCCACCAGAAGCTGGATGCAGCCACACCCTTGGGTGAGGAGATGGTGCCAGGCGTCCTGGACGTCGGCAAATCCCTCGCTCCCGCCCACCACCTCCACCTGATCCACGGTGAGACCCAGCTCCCGGCAGCGGGCCGCCACATCCATCCCCGGAGGCACTTCCGCGCCGCCCACCAGATAGACAATGACCCCGGTTTTCATTTCTTCCCCTCCGCTTCCTTGAGGGCCTGGGCCAGATGGTCCAGAAAGATCTCCGCAATCCCGTCCAGATATCCCAGGCCCCGGGTGATGCCCTCAATCCGGTAGGGCTTCTGTTTCAGGAGCTGGCTCTTCCAGCTGTCCGGCTCCTCCCCCAGCAGGTCGTTTTTCACGTGCTCCCCGGCCACAAACATGAAGGGCATCAGGATCACCCTGTCCGGGTTGGCCTTCCGTACCCGGGCAAAGGCCGCCTGGGCCTCGGGCTTGCCCTCCACCGAGGCCAGAAAGGCGTGGGGGTAGCGGGAGGTGAGGAGCCGGGCGAAGCGGACATAGGCCCTCTCCCCGGAGGGGGCCGGACTGCCGTGGGCCATGAGGAGCACCACGGTCTTTTTATCCGCAGGCGGGAAGGTGGCCGCCACCGCCGCCAGGGCCCGCTCCTGGTCCCGGGGGCTGCTCAACAGGGGCTTCCCCAGGGCCGCCTTGAGGCCCGGCACCTCCCGGGTCACCTGGACGATCTTTTTCTCCCACTCCTCCCCGGGGACGATGTGCAGGGACTGGATGGCCACCCGGGTATGGCCCTGGGCTTTCAGCTCCCGGAGCACGGTGCCCAGATCCTTGAGCTCCCGGCCCTGTTCGGCGGCCACCTTGTGGCGCACCTTGTGGGAGGTGAAGGCCCAGCGGAGCTCATGATCCGGGAAGCGCTCCCGGACCTTCTTCTCAAAATGGTCATAGGTGGCGAAGGCCTCGGTGGTGGTGCCGAAGGCGGTGAGCACGATGACGGGCTTGTCCGCCGCCCACCCCTGGACGGCCACCCACACCGTCAGCACGGCGGCCGCCAGCCCCAGATGCCATCTCTTCCTCGGTTGCCGCATTCTGCCCTCCTTGCCGGGGAAATAAAAAAATCCTTAAGCCACTGAAGGACTTAAGGATTGCACCCAGCTTGCTTGATCCTTAATGTCGTGCCGGGCGTCGGCTATACCGCGTAGCGACGCCGGCCGGGGTTCGGGCAGGTCTTCTGACTTCCGGATCCTCCTCCCCCTGCGCCTTCCCATCCCCTTAAGGGACAGTGGCATTGTGCAGGGATCGTCCCCGGTTACAGCGGCGGGACCGTGCCGGATTTGCACCGGCTTCCCTATTATGCCCTATCTGGGCACCCGAACGATGTTGACCACAATATATGGGAGGTCTCAGTCCCTGTCAAGAAAAAAACGGCGGCCGGGAACAAAAGGGGACTGAACCTCAAAGCCCCCAGGCTCCGCACCCGCCCGCCCGTTGACCTCTTTTCCCGGGCCCGGACAGAAGGCCCCGGGGACTCACCTCAGGCCCGGCCCCTACTGAATGCGGGAGGACGCCTGCCCCGAAGGGGCTGGGGCGGGGGCGGTGCCGCCCACCCCGCCGGGACCGTCAGGAGGATTCCCCGGCGGGAAAGGCCAGCTGCTCATAGAGCTCCCAGGTCTTCAGGAAGGCGTGATCAAAGGCCCGGGACTCGGCGTAGACCCGGGCGGCCCGACCCATCTCCTGGCGCTGCTTCGGCGCCGCGGCCAGGTGCAGGATGGCCGCCGCCAGGCTCTCCGGATCATTTCCCGGAATGACCAGCCCCGTCTCGCCCGGGAGAACGTTTTCCTGGGGGCCACCGGTATCGGTGACGATGACGGGCACCCCACTGGCCTGGGCCTCCAGCACCACATTGCCGAAGGTGTCGGTGGTGCTGGGGAAGACGAAGACATCGCTGGAGGCGTAGGCCTCCGCCAAACTTTCCCCTTCCAGGTAGCCGGTGAAGGTGACGGGCGCCCCGGCCAGGGACGCCTGCATCTCCTCCCGGTAGGGACCATCCCCCACCACCACCAGATGCAGCTCCGGATGCCGGGGGGAGAGCTCCCGGAAGACCTGCCCCAGAAGCTCCAGGTTCTTCTCCTTCGACACCCGCCCCACATACAACAGGATCAGCCGGTCCTCCAGGCCGAAGCGCCGCTGGAAAAAACCGTTGCGCTTCCCGGGGGTGAAGTGGTGGGGGTCCACCCCCCGGGGGTAGAGACGGATCTTGTCCTCCCGCAGGCCGGCCCCGGCGAGCTCCCGGGCGGTGGCGTGGGAGGGCACCAGCACCACGTCCATCTGCCGGTAAAACCAGAGGAGAAACTTCCACATCCAGGTGACCAGGGTGGGGTCGTCGGTGAGGTGCTGGGTGTATTGGGGGAGGGCGGTGTGATAGGTGCCCCAGAGGGGCAGCTTCAGGAGGCGGGCCACGGCCAGGGCCGTGAGCCCCATGGGCCCCGGGGTGGCGGCCTGCAGGTGGGTGAAGCCGTGCTCGTCACAATACTTGAGGATCTGCAGCAGCGGCGGATGAACGAGCTTCATCTCCGGATAGCCCGGGAGATGAAAGACCCCCACAGGCACAAAGGCGCGCACCCCCACACCCAGAGACCGGGAGGAATCGCAGGTGATGAGGGTGTAGGGCTTGGCGAAGCGCCGGGCCGCCTCCGCCTGCCGGCGCAGGGTCAGGCCCACGCCGTTGATCTCATGCAAGGTGTCGGTGAAATGGGCCAGCTTCAGGGGCTGGTGCTCCCGGGGCTTTTTCAGCTGGCGCTGCCGCCAGGCGGTGACGATCTCCTCCCCCAGTTTCCGGTCCGCGGCAAAGGAGGAGAAGGCGGCGAAATACGGCACCAGGGCGGCATACACCAGCCCCTGGGAGGTGGCCACATTCAGGAGCCGGAGGAAGTCCGCCTGCAGGAGGGCCTGGCGGAAATGGTGGTGGCAGTGCCGGAGGACCGCCTCCGCCAACTGGGAGACCAGGGTGTACCACTGGGTTTCGGAATTGTCCTCCGGGCAGGAGATCTTGGCCGCCTCCCTTTTGAGGAGCTGGAGGAAGTCCGCCTGCGGCGGCGAGGATTTCACCCAGCTCTTGACGCGGTCCAGGTAGTAATGCACCAGGGGCGGGCCGGAGACCGCCTCCGGCCGGCGCAGGTATTTCTCCAGGAAAAAGAGGAGGATATCCTTCGGGGCGCCGTCGGCCAGCTGGTACTTCTGGCGATAGAACTGGTAGGCGATGCTGTAGATGTTGTGCCCCAGCGTCAGGGGGGTGGAGGCCTGCCCCCCCACCTGCCCCCGGCCCTGGGCCACCCCCTGGAAGAAGTCCTTCAGGGTGGCGGCCCCCGGGACCTCGGTGAACATGCGGCCGATATTGAGGGAGCTGTGGTCGTCGGAGCCCCCGGTGAGTCCTTTGGGCCACAGGCGGGCGGCGGTGACCGGCAGGCGATGCCGCGCCGCCAGCTCCTCCAGATCCGAGGGGGTGAGGAGGGAGAGGAGGAGGCGGAGGCCGTCGTTGAGGCGGTGATCCCGGCCGCCGTTCAGCTCAAAATGGTCAAAGAGCAACAGGAGCATCTCGAAGTGGCGGGGGGTGAGCCGGCCGTTCACCGACCAGAAGGGGTGGGCCAGGGCGTGGAAGATGGCCTCCTCCTGGAGATAGGCCACCAGCTCATAGACATCCCGGCGCCGGCGCTGGATCTCCCGGTGCTGGGCCTCGGTGAGGTCATAGGCCAGCACATGGAGCTTGCAGCCGTCCTCGGGGAAATAGGTGGTGATCTCCTCGCTGAGGAAGGTATCGGGCAGGTGGGCGATCTCCAGGGCGCCGTCGATGACATTGTGGTCGGTGATGGTCACCTGGTGCATCCCCCGGGCCTTGGCAATGCGGTAGAGCTCCCGGGGGTCGGTGTAACACTCCTGGCAGCCCAGTTTCTGCAGCACCCACAAAGACGGCCGGGTGGAATGGCGGGAATGCACATGCAGGTCAATTTTCATGAATCAGACTCCTTTCCGGCAGCCGGGGCGATGAGGATGCTCTCCCCGGCCCGCACCCGCTGGCCGGGCTGCACCCGGAGCTCCATGGCGGGATGCCAGGGGAGCACCACATCCACCTGGGAGCCGATGCGGATCATGCCGAAGATGTCGCCCTTCTCCAGCCGGGCCCCCACCCGGGTGAAGCTGTCGATGCCCCGGACACTGCCGCCGGCGATCTGGATCACCTGGCAATCCACCTCCTCCCCCAGGAAGGTGCCCCGGAGGGTGGTCACCAGGCGCTCGTTGTACAGGAGGTGCCGGGCCCCCCGGTACAGGGGCGGCCGCTTCAGGAGGGTGCGCCACTGCATGGGGGTCATGTGGACATTCCCCCGGTGAGGGGGAAAGTGGAGGAGGGCAGTGACGGTGCCCGCCAGGGGGGCCCGGTTGTAATGCACGTCCCAGGGAGCCATGAAGATCCCCACATGCACCCGGGGCAGGCTCACCTGAAAGCGGAGAATGTCGGAGAGGGCCAAGGCCCGCCCCTGTTTGAGGAGAATGACCTCCTCATGGGCCGCCACCACCCGGGCATAGACCACCCGGCCGTCCGCGGGACTGACGATATTCTCCCCCGACGGAGGCGTGCGGGGCGGATTGCGGAAAAACCAGACATGGCGCCAGTACAGATAGCCGGCCGCCAGGGCGGCGGGCAGAGAAAGCCAGGCCCAACTCAATTCAGCTCCTTTCCGGCCCCGGGATGCAATACCCGCACCAGGGCCACCCCCGAGGAAAAGGGGAAATTCACCACTTCAAAGGCCTGCTCCTGGCGCTTGAGGATCCTGAGCCAGCGGCTCACCCCGGCATGCCTGAGGAGCTCCCGGATATAGATGTTGGTGTCATGCAGGAAGATGTAGGTGTTCTTCCGGGCATGCTCCAGAACCTGCAGGAAATCGTACTTCACATCCTTGAAGGCATGGCTGCCGTCGATGAAGGCCACATCAATGGGCGGCAGCCCCAGTTCCGCATAGCGGGGGAAGAATTCGTCGCTGCGCAGCTTATAGTACCGGACGATCTTCTCCACCCCGAAGCGCTGGAAATGTTCCCGCACCCGGGCCTCATCGGACCAGTAGCCCCGGCCGCCCAGGGTGGCCAGGGGGCCGTTTTCCAGCAGGGAATAGGAGGGGTCCACAAAACTGAGGCGGCCTTTGGCGTTGTCCTTCAGGCCCAGGGCCAGGCAGACGACGCTGAAGCCGTAGCCGGAGCCGATGACCAGGACGTGCCGCGGCCGCAGGGCCCGGACCACCCCGTAGTAGAGGAACCCGAACCCCAGGTTCAGGGTCTTGGCATGTTCGTGGTGGCCGAAAGGCTTGGCATAGTGGAGGATGTCCCTCAGACGCTCCACCGTCAGGCTGAATTCCTCCATCGCTTACCTCCGCGCTGACAATGCCCGGGGCCAAAGGCGGTGGCGGCCGGCCCGGCCCCCAGGGTTTTTCCCCCTTCTACCCGGCCGCTATTGGCGGATGATTGGGAGGGCATTTTTTCTTCCCTTGTTTTTGGCAGGAAATTTTAGGAGAAAGTGTGGAGACCCTTAGGAAAGGGGCTAACTGCCGGGGGTTCCCGGAAAAACCCTCCCGGGCCTTGTCCGGCGGGGAAGCGGCATTAATTTAAAGTTGATGTTCACGCATATTTTGAGGAACTCATGCACCGATTCATCAAGATCCGGATTCTGCGGGATTTGGACAACCTGGAGGAGCGGGCCCGCTCCTTTCGGCACCTGTGGCTGGGCTGGCAGGCGGCCCCCTCTTTCCGGCCCGCCGCCGATCTCTTTGAAACCGCCGCCGGCCTGGTGCTGCGCCTGGAGGTGGCAGGCATTGCCCCAGAAGACCTGAGCCTCACCCTCTCCGGCCAGGAGCTGGTGGTTCAGGGCCGCCGCCGCCTCCCGCCTCCCGAGGGCACGGTGCGGGTGCTGCAGCACGAGGTGCCCACGGGCGTCTTTGAACGCCGCTTCCTTCTGCCCCTGGCGGTGGATGCCGAGGCGGTTAAGGCCCGCTGCCTCAAGGGGGTTCTGGAGGTGGAGCTCCCCAAGCCCACCGCCCGGCGCATTCCGGTGAAAATTGCCGGCGCTGCCGACGACCAACAGGAAAGGTAAGGACAGGAAAGGTAAGGATATATGGCAAGTGAGGTCAACCACGGTGACCGCCGTCCCTCCGGGGTCCCAGGGAGCGTCCCTCCGGAGAGACTCATCCTCCCCATTCTGCCCACCTCGGACATCGTGCTCTTCCCCCGCATCATCATGCCCCTGGCGGTGTGGGACGAAGCCGGGCAGAGGCTGGTGGACGATGTGCTGCTGCACGACAAGATCTTCGGGGTCCTCTCCTCCCGGGGGGAAAGCGCCACCGGCTACGGCCCCGACAACCTCTTCACCACCGGCACCGCGGCCGTCATCCTCAAGATGCGCAAACCCGAGGACGGCTCGGTGCGCCTCCTCATCCAGGGGCTCTATCGCTTCCGCCTGATCCATTTCGTGGGCTACGAGCCCTACCTGACCGCCGAAGTGGAGGGCTTAAGCGAGGATTATGAGCCGGACATGGAGATGGAGGCCCTGGTCTCCAACCTCAAGGGCCTCTTTCTCAAGATGCTGGAGCTCTCGCCGTATCTCCCCTCGGAGCTCGGCCCCCTGGTCCGGGAGCTGAGCGATCCCCGGGTGCTGGCGGATATCGCCGCGGGCAGCCTCAACATCAGCAAGGCGGAAAAGCAGGCCCTCCTGGAGACCATCGACGTCAAGACCCGCCTGCACAAGGTCCTGGCCCACATCAACCGGGAGCTGGAGATCCTGGAGCTCGGGAAAAAGATCCAGGCCCAGGTCAAAAGCGAGATGGACAAGGCGCAGCGGGAGTATTTCTTAAGGGAGCAGATCAAGGTCCTGGAGAAGGAGCTGGGCGGCACCGACGAGCGCACCCGGGAGATTGAGGAGCTCAAGTTCCGCCTGGAGGAGGCCAAGCTCCCGCCCCACGCCCTGAAGGAGGCGGAGCGGGAACTGGCCCGCCTCAGGCGCACCCCGCCCACCTCCCCGGACCACCAGGTGATCCGCAACTACCTGGAGTGGATGATCGAGCTCCCCTGGAGCGTGAGCACCGAGGACAACCTGGATCTGGCCCAGGCCCGGAAGATCCTGGACGAAGACCACTACAACCTGGAGAAGGTGAAGAAGCGCATCCTGGAGTATCTGGCGGTGCGCAAGCTCAAGCCGGACATGAAGGGGCCCATCCTCTGTTTTGTGGGGCCCCCGGGTACCGGCAAGACCTCCCTGGGCCGCTCCATCGCCCGGGCCCTGGGCCGCAAATTCGTGCGCCTGTCCCTGGGCGGGGTGCGGGACGAAGCGGAGATCCGGGGGCACCGCCGCACCTACGTGGGGGCCCTCCCCGGCCGCATCATCCAGTCCATGCGCCGGGCCGGCTCCAACAACCCGGTCTTCATCCTGGACGAAGTGGACAAGATCGGCGCCGACTTCCGGGGCGATCCCGCCGCGGCCCTGCTGGAGGTCCTGGATCCGGAGCAGAACCACTCCTTCTCCGACCATTACCTGGATGTGGGCTTCGACCTCTCCAAGGTGATGTTCATCACCACCGCCAACCTCCTGGACCCCATCCCGCCGGCCTTGCGGGACCGCATGGAGGTATTGGAGCTGCCGGGCTACACCGAGGAGGAAAAGATCGAGATCACCTTCAAGTATCTCATCCCCCGGCAGCTGGAGGCCCACGGCCTCACCCCGGAGCAGTTCCGGCTCACCGAGGAGGCGGCGCGGCAGCTCATCGCCCGCTACACCCGGGAGGCGGGCCTCCGGAACCTGGAGCGGGAGATCGCCGCCCTGTGCCGGGCCGCCGGCCGGGAGATCGTGGAGGGGGTCCGGGAGCGGGTGGAGATTGACGTCCCCGATCTGGCCACTTATCTGGGGCCGCCCCGCTTCTTCCGGGAGGCGGCCCTGGACCGGCCCGAACCCGGGGTGGCCACCGGCCTGGCCTGGACCCCCACCGGCGGCGACATCCTCTTCATTGAGGTGCTGCGCATGCCCGGGAAAGGGGCCCTCAAGCTCACCGGCCAGCTGGGGGAGGTGATGAAGGAGTCCGCCGAGGCGGCCTTAAGCTACGTCCGGGCCCGGGCCCCCTTTCTGGGGGTGGAGGAGGATTTCTTCGAGGGTTCGGATCTGCACATCCATGTGCCCGCCGGCGCCATCCCCAAGGACGGGCCCTCCGCCGGCCTGGCCCTGCTGGCCGCCCTGGTCTCCCGCCTGGCCCATCGGCCGGTGAAAAAGGGCCTGGCCATGACCGGGGAGATCACCCTGCGGGGGGACGTGCTCCCGGTGGGGGGCATCAAGAACAAGGTCCTGGCGGCGCATAGGGCCGGCATCCGGGAGATCATCCTCCCGGCCCAGAACGCCGTGGATCTGGAGGAGATCCCCGAGCCGGTGCGCCGGGACCTCATCTTCCACCCGGTGGAGAAGATGGATCAGGCCCTGGAGATCGCCTTCCCGCCCCAGGAAAGGCGCTGAAGGGCCTCTTGGGACCGGGAGGAGAATATGCTAAATAGGAAGTGATCTTCCAGGAGGACATGATGGCCGTTTTTGTCTGCGACAAGTGCGGGGCCCGGGTGGAGACCCGCTGCAAGCCCAAAAAATGCCCCCAGTGCAGTGAGAGCGGCACCATGGGCAAGGCGGAGAACCCCAAACCTCAGGGCAAGGGCTCCTGAGGGTGCTCAGGGGGCGGCCCTGACCGGCTGCCCGTGGGACCGGCCTTCTCTCCCATGATTTACGGCATCGGCGTGGATCTCATCCGGGTGGACCGCCTGGCCCGGGCAGTGGAGCGCTTCGGCGAGCGCTTTTTGCGCCGCGTCTTCACCGAGCGGGAGATTGCCTACTGCCAGGGGCGCCACCGCCAGGGGGTCTATCAGCTGGCCCAGCGCTTCGCCGCCAAGGAGGCCTTCTCCAAGGCCCTGGGGGTGGGGCTGCGCCAGGGGGGCATCCGCTGGCGGGAGGTGGAGGTGCTGCCGGATCGGATGGGCAAGCCCGAAATCCATGTGAGCGGCCGGGCGGCGGAGCTCTGCCGGCTCCACGGCATCACCCGGATGCACGTCAGCCTCACGGATGAAGACGGCCACGCGGTGGCCATGGTGGTGCTGGAAGCGTAGGTGGGAGGAGCAAAGGGGCGCCGGTCGGGGAGCTATACCTTCGAAGGAGCGGCCATGCGGGTTTTTGTCACCGGTGCCAGCGGTTTTGTGGGCAATGAGGTGGTGGGGGAACTCCTTAAGCGGGGGCACGCGGTGCGGGCCCTGGTGCGGCCGGGCTCGGAGAACAAGCTCTGGGACCGGGAGCGGGTGGAGATCGTCACCGGCGACTGCCTGTACCCGGAGGTCCTGGAACCGGGGCTTTCGGGCTGCGAGGCCGCCATCCACCTCATCGGCATCATCCGGGAGTTCCCCGGCCGGGGGGTGACCTTTGAGCGGGTGCATGTGGAGGCCACCCGCAATATGGTGGAGGCGGCCCGGAAAGCCGGGGTGCGCCGCTTCCTGCACATGAGCGCCCTGGGAGCCCGGCCGGAGCCGGCCGATCCCTATCATATCACCAACTGGCAGGCGGAAGAGATCGTCAGGGCCTCCGGACTCACCTACACCATCTTCCGGCCGTCGGTGATCTACGGGCCCGGGGACCAGTCCATCAACCTCTTTGTCCGTCACCTTCGGCGCCTCCCCTTCTTTCCCATCATCGGGGACGGCCTCTATCAGCTGCAGCCGGTGCCGGTGTGGCAGGTGGCGGCCGCCTTCGCCCTGGCGCTGGAGCTCCCTCACACCGAAAACCGGATCTATGAAGTGGGCGGTCCGGAGCCCCTCACCTTCCGGGAGATCATCGACACCCTCGCAAGGGTGGTGGGCCGCCGGGTATTCAAAGTCCACCAGCCGGTGTGGTGCATGCGGGCCGCGGCCCGGCTGTGCGGCCGCTTCGCCTGGTTCCCCCTCACCCCGGGCCAGCTGCGCATGCTCCTGGAAGGGAGCACCTGCGACCCCCGCGCCTTCTACCAGGACTTCGGCCTCACGCCCCTCCCCTTCGAGGAGGGCCTGCGCCGCTATCTGGGGAGCGCGGCCCAGGGATGAGCCGCCGGCATATTTTTTGCGCCGGCGGCCCCGCACCGATAAGAGGGAAGGACTGCGGCGCCACCCGCCCTGCCTCAGGCAGAGTCGGGTTTTCTTTCGGTGGTTTGCCTGCCCCAGAATCAGGTTTTTCCCGATAGGCAGACGTCCCCTTTCATGCTACGGAGTTTTGTGAAGGAGAAAACAAGGTGAATTCCAGTTCCATGACCACCATGGCCCCGGATCTCCTGGAATTCCTCGGCGGCAGTGTGGAAGAGCGGCTGGTGGTGTATGGCAGTCTGGCCCCCGGCGGCGCCAACAACTTCATCCTGGCCCGGCTGGGGGGCTCCTGGCACCGCTGCACCATCCGGGGGCGCATGCGCATCTACAAGGGCTTCAAGGCCTTCACCTATGATCCCGCCGGCGATACTCACCAGGCCTGGCTCTTCACCTCCCCGGCCCTGCCGGAGAAGTTCCCGGACCTGGACGACTTTGAGGGGGAGGACTACCGCCGCATCCTCATCCCGGTGACGGTGGCGGGCCAGGAGATTTTCGCCTATATCTATGAAGGCGTTTATGGCGACTGAAGGGGGGTCGGCAGCCCCCTCCTATCCCAGGCGGTAGTGTTTGCGCACCGGCTTCTTTACCTTCCAGGTGCAGGAGAGGCCCGCCGGGAAGGTGACCAGATCCCCTTGGCCCACCGTCACCGGCTCCCCGCCCTCGGGAATCACCTCCACCTCGCCCTCCAGGAAGTAGCAGATCTCCTGACTGTCGTAAGTCCAGGGAAATTCCGAGACCTCCTTGGTCCATACCGGCCAGCCCCTGACGCCCAATTCCGTGAGCCGGGCCTCACTGGGCCGGCGTTCCACTTTGATGTCTCCCATCTCGCCCTCCCGCCTGGATATGGTCGGACACAGCACTGAGATGACGGCGCCCGAATTTTCTCCTCTGCGGCACCCGGGCCACCGGTCCGGCAGGTCCGGACCCCTGGCGGTCCTAATGCTCCTCCTCTGGGCCCTTGGCGGACCGGTGGGGCCGGCGGGGGCCTCGGCCCCGGAGGCCCCGGGGTTTCTTCCGGCCCGGCCCGGGTATGTCTGGGAGTTCCCCCGGGATCACGGCGCCCATCCCGGCTACCGCACCGAGTGGTGGTATTATACCGGACATCTGCGGTCGGACCAAGGGGAGCGCTTCGGCTATCAGCTCACCTTCTTCCGGGTGGCCCTCAGCCCCGCCCCGCCCCGGAGCACCTCCGCCTGGCCCGCCCAGCACCTCTATTTCGCCCACTTTGCCCTCACTGAGGTCGACGGGAGGCGCTTCACCTTCCGGGAGCGGGCCCAGCGGGGCGCCCTGGGGCTGGCCGGGGCCGCGACGGACCGGCTGCACGTCTGGGTGGACGACTGGCGGGCGGAGGCCGAGGGCGACACGATGCGTCTGGTGGCCCGGGAGGAGGACCTGGAGCTGGATCTCACCCTCACCCCCGCAAAACCCCCGGTCTTTCATGGGGAGGGCGGTTTTAGCCGCAAGGCCGCCGGCACCGACCATGCCTCCCTCTATTACTCCCTCACGCGCCTGCATACCCGGGGGAGGGTGAGCGTCCAGGGCCGGCACCTCACCGTTACCGGCGAGAGCTGGATGGACCGGGAATTCTCCTCCAGCCAGCTGGCCCCCCACCAGACCGGCTGGGACTGGTTCGCCCTGCAGCTGGCAGACGGCAGCGAGCTGATGCTCTACCAGCTGCGCCTCCTCGACGGCGGCGTGGATGCCGCCTCCTCCGGCACCCACATCGACCCGCAGGGCCGCACCCGCCACCTCACCCGGGAGGATTTCACCCTCACGGTCACCGGACACTGGCGCTCCCCGGCCAGCGGCGCCCGCTACCCCGCCGGCTGGGAGATCCGGGTCCCCGGCCTGGGCTATCATCTCTTCCTGCGCCCCACCCTGGCAGACCAGGAACTGCGCACCACCGCCAGCACCCGCATCACCTACTGGGAGGGGCAGGTGACGGTGGAGGGCCACCGGCAGGGGGCCCCCATCCATGGCCTGGGCTACGTGGAGCTCACCGGTTATGCCGGCCCCCTGGGCGGGCGGTTTTAAGGCAGCTGTCTCCCTCCCGGGATGCGGAGATTCCCTGAGGCCCGGGTCTGAGCTGAGACTGTGACCGGGGCCCCCACCGTCTCGGCGGTCCGGAAAAAAACCAAGGGCCGGAACCTGCGGTCCCGGCCCCAGGTGAAGTATATCTGGACCGCGCTAGCGGGTGAGCCAGCGGGAGTTGCGGATGGTCAGGAAGGCGTAGGGCTGCACCCAGTTGAGGGCGAAGAAGGCGAAGTAGGAGTAAAGGATGCCGTAGATGAACTCCCAGTCCCGTTCCTGGGCGTAGTAGTAATACATGTAGATGAGGGTGATGATGCCCAGGCCGGCGAAGAACTTCACCAAGACGATGGGGTAGAGGTAGAAGGACATCAAGAGCAGCCCCAGAAAGAGGTAGGTCAACGGGAACTCGATCTGGGTGATGAAGAAGTCCACGATGGGCCAGAAACGGTCCCGCTCCCGGTAACGGGTGAACATGTAGGTAAGCTGCACCCAGGATTCCCGGAAGTTGGAGCGGTCCCAGCGCAGGAACATCTTGCACAGACCCCGGTAGGTCTCCGGGACTACCGTGTGCACCACCGCGGTGCGCTGATAGACCGAGGTGAACCCCTGGCGCAGGATGAAATTGGTGAGGGCCCGGTCCTCCCCGATGGTGGCCGGCACGCCCAGGAAGGTCTGGCGCCGCCACGCCTCCAGGATGGGCAGCACGGCGCTTTTGCGGTAGGCGGACAGGGCCCCCGGCGTGCAGGCCACAAAGCCATACATGGATTGGGAGGCCCGCAGGAAATCAAAGGCCAGCACAAAGCGCACCGCCAGCATGCGGGCCAAAAGGCTGCGGAAGCGGTTATAGACCTTGACGTTGCCGGCCACCGCGCCCACCCGGGGATCGGCCAGCATGGGGGCGATGATCTGCTTCACCGTGTCCGGCTCGATGACGCTGTCGGAGTCGATGGTGATGAAAAACTCCCCTTTCCCCAGCCGGAAGCCTGCGGCCAAGCCCTCCTTCTTGCCCCGGTTTTTGGCGAAGCGCACCGCCCGGATGAGCTCCGGGAAACGCCGCTGGGCCCGGTCGATGTAAAACCAGGTGTCATCCTTGGAGCCGTCATCCACCACGATGATTTCCAGCTTGCCGGCGGGGTAATCCGAGGCCGCGGTGGAATAGATGGCCTTCTCCACCATGGCCCCTTCATTGTAGGCCGGGATGATGACGGTGACCGGAGGGAGCTCCCCTTCTGGCAGCGGATAAGGCCGGTAGCGCCACCAGAACCAGGTGCGCACCCCCTGGAAGCCCAGCGTCAGGAAAGTGAAGACGGCCCCGAGAATGAGCAGGGGCGAGGAAAAGACCCGTTGGGAGAAGAGGGTGACATAGCCTTCAAAGGAGCCCAGCTTCAGGGCGGCAATGAACGAGACGAACAAAAACCCCGGCACCAGAATCTTCAGAATCTGGTCCAGGGCCTGGAGCCGCTCTTCCCGGGTGCGCTGTTGGCCCGGCGCCCAGGTAAGGGTGGTGCTGTGCTCTCGCATGGCGAGGGATCCTCTGACTCCTCGGGGAGATGATATCCGTGACCGTCACCTCATCAATGCAAGGCCCTTGCCAAACCTGCGAGGGCAAATTTTTTTTAACTTATTGATATTTCAATATAATTATTGATGCCAGCCTCCCCGAGGTCTGCCGCCGCCCCTGAATTTCTCCCCCTGAGAGAAACCCGGGAAACCCGGGGTTTTCCTTCTCATTTTGAGAAAAAGGGGGGAGAGGATGTCAGGTTTTTGTTCCCCCCGGTGCGGCGCGGCCGGGCGGCCCCCGGGCGGTTCACTTCGGTCGTGGCATATGATATGAAAGGGTGACAGGGGGATGCGGATCCCACTCCCCGGGGTCACGCCCCATTTTGCGAGGCGGCCATGACGGAGGCCGATGGTCTCAAACTGGAGAACGTCGGCACCGAGATCAGAGTGCCGGCGGGCGCACTGGTGGTGAAGCAGGGGGAGCCGCCCCGCTGCTTCTATGTGGTGGTCAGCGGCCGCCTCCAGGTCTTTCGGGAGACCGCCGAGGGCATCCGCACCCACTTGACCGAGCTGGGGCCCGGAGACTATTTCGGGGAGGTGGCCCTGGTCACCGGACAGCCCCGCACCGCCTCGGTGGCGGCCCTGGAAGATGCGGTCCTCCTGGAGATCGACAAGGCGGAATTTGACCATGTCCTGGACCACAACCCCCAGCTGGCCCGCCACATCATCCGGCAGCTCAGCCACTGGCTGGTGAAGGGCGACCACCGGCTGGAGCAGGAGGTGGTGCACCAGGCCAAACTCCGGCAGGTTTCCTGGTTTGACTATCTCCTCATGCTGGGTCTGAGCCTGGTCCTGGCCCTGGTATTCAATCTCTATAATGACAACCAGATTCCCCTGGTGCATGGTTGGGGGGAAAAGCTCAATGTAACGGAGATCCCCCTCACCCGGGCCCTGGAGCTGCACCGGCGCCAGGCCGCGGTCTTTGTGGACGCCCGGAAGGCCAATTTCTACGACCGGCGCCACATCCAGGGGGCCATAAACCTGCCCCTGCTGTATTTCGACCTGCAGTATCCCATGTTCCAGTTCATCCTGGAGCAGATGGGCTGGCAGGACAAGCCCCTCATCGTCTACGGCGGGGGCTTCAGCCGCCGCTTCGACCACGAGCTGGCCCACCGGCTGGAGGAAAAGGGGCACCCTCAGGTGATGGTGCTCGGGGGCCATTACGCCGCCTGGGAGAAGCACTTTCCCGTGGTGGAGAAGGCGGGCTCGCCGCCCCCGGCCATGCCCCTGGGAATCCCGGGCCTCATCGAGTGGCTCCCCGTGGGCTTTCTGGGCCTGCTTCTCATTCCGCCGGTGCGGCGCAGCCCCTATCTGGCCATGGCCGGCCGGGTGGTTTTGGGGGTGATCTTCGTTGAATTCGCCTTGAGTAAGATCATGCGCCCCGGGGTCTTCGCCCTGAATGTGGTGGAATACGGCCTCATGCCCCCCTGGGGGGTCAATCTCTGGGCCCTGTTCCTCCCCTGGGCGGAGCTGGTGGTGGGCCTCTTTCTCGTCCTGGGCATCCGCACCCGGGCCGCAGCCACCCTCATCGGCGCCATGAACCTCATCTTCATCGTCGGTCTGGTGAACGCCATCCTGTTGGACCTCCCCATCAACTGCGGCTGCGTGGGGGAGGTGGGGGAGCCGGTGAACTGGTGGAAGGTGGTGAAGAACGTCGGCATGCTCCTCATGGCGGTGCAGATCTTCTTCTACGATCGTTTCCTGGTGCTGGACCGGGGCGGGTTCATCTGGCGGGAAAGGGAGATATGAAGCTTCGACGCCTGCTGTGGGCCGGGGCGCTGGCCGCCCTCTTCTCCGCGGCCGTGTGGGGCTGCGGCGAGTCCCGGACCCCCTTTGCCGGCACCTACCGGTCGGAGGCGCCCTATGCCGGCAAGGGGCATGTGGACCTGATCCTGAAAGAGGACGGGGAAGGCCTGTGGATCCTGAAACCGGTGACCCTGCGGTTCAAGTGGAAGGTGGAAAAAGGCCAGATCTGGCTCTACACCCGGGAGGGCGGCATCATCATCGCCACCCCCAGCGAGGGGGGCAACAAGCTCAACCTGGATATGAGCGGGACCTGGCATCCCAGCTGTCCGGTGGAGCGCTGCGTCATTTTCCGGCGGATCTCGGGAGGGAGCGGATGAAGACTCGCACATGGTTCGGCCTGGCGGCAGCCCTGACACTCCTCCTCAGCGGCCCTTTGGCGGCCCCGGCGGCGCCGGCCCGGGAGGCGGCGGAGCTCCGGCGGGTGGGCCTCAGCCGGGTGGGGGGCCAGACCCTCCTCACCCTGGTGCTGAGCCGTCCGGCGGCGGCCCGCATCACGCCCACGGACGCCGGGGGAAGACCCCAGCTGGTGGTGGAGTTTCCCCAGGTCAGGGCCGGGCGCCTGCCGGCCACCCTGGCCGGCGATGAGGTCCTGGTCTCCCGGGTCCGCACCGAGGTGGGCCCCGGGGGCCGGGGGGTGAAAGTCACCCTGGACCTCCTGCCCCGGCGCCCCTATACCTGGTGGCGCCAGAGCCGGCCCGGCAGCGGCAACCAGACCCTGGTGGTGGTGGGCCTGAAGGAGCAGGCCCGGGAGTCTCCGCAGGCGGCGCCGGTGCCGCCGCCTCCTCCGGCCCCGCACCGGGCCCAGCTGGCCCCCTTGCCGGAGGAACCGGAGGAGCTGGGGGAAGAAATGCCGGCAGAACCCCGGGAGTGGGAGCGCCCCTCACCCCCTCGCCTCCCCGAGGCGCCCCGGCCCCCGGCCCGGGGGGACTTTGCCGAGCTGCGGCAGCTCATCCCCCAGGCCCAGCCCCTGTTGCACTACCTGGAGCGCAGCGGCTGGAGCATCCGGGAGGCCCGGGACTATGACCGCCCCGGGGTCCGTTACAGCCGGGCCTTCACCCTCATTCACCCCCGGTATCCCGAGATGGAGGTGAACATTGTCCATCTGCCGGGCACCGCCGCGGGCACCCCTGCCATCAACCTGGTGGATCTGTCCTTCAACAATCTCAGAAGCGCCCAGGCGGCCAAGTACCGGGAGATGCGCACCTGGAGCTTTGCCAGGATCCGCCAGAACTTTGAGGATATCGGGGACTTCTTCGACGACGCCCTCAAACCCATCCGGGTGGAGCTGCGCAAGGAATGCCAGAGTCTGGCCCTGCGCTACGCCGAGCCCATCCAGGAATTCGTCCGGCGAGTGCTGCCCCGGGATCCCAAGGCCCCGGAAACCGTGATGAATCATATCAAGGCACGGGTGAGCCCCCGCTTTGAGGGGGTCCAATACACCATCAGCGAAGAGCCGCTCCTCATCCTCAATCTGGTGGATTTCCTCTACCTGAGGACCTATTATGTGGGCGGCGGGGGAGGATGACATGGCCAGGGAGATCATCATTTACGGCAAGTCCACCTGACCCTTCACTGTCCGGGCCCGGGAGGCCAAACTTCAGGAAGGCTATGAGGTGGATTATCGGGACGTCAAGGAGGATCCGAAAGCCCTGGAGGAGATGCTGCGCCTCAATGGCGGGGTGCGGAAGGTACCGGTCCTGGTGGAGGGGGAAAAGGTGACCATCGGCTTCGGGGGCACCTGAGGGGTGTGAGACCGGCCCGCGGGGCGGGCCCCTCCAGTCGGTCGCCGTTCTCAACCTGCCCCATTCCCTGCAAAAATCCGGGGAGGGAAGGGACCATACACCCCGCCTCCGGAGGCGGGCGCTTGGCCTTCCCTCCTCCCACCGAGCCGATTTTCTGGCCTTCCTTCGGCTTTTTTTCCTCCACCTGCTTGGGGTTCCACAGATTAACCGATTGGAATAACTCATTAATTTTTTTCACGTTCGCCTCCTCCCCCTGGGAGGGGTGTCCGGGCGCCCCTCCCACTCCTTCGGCCGGCTTGGGAATAAAATTCCACTTTTTTGCCTTCCCTGCCCTTTTTGAGGCCGGAAAATGGGCTTTTTGTCCCACTTTTGTCGCTTTCCGGCGGAAAAGATAAATTAAAAATAATCCATATTATTTAAATTACTATATTTTTTATGATACCTGACTCTGTTTTCCTTCCGGGCCT
>Ga0197142_1000330_pt1 | contig 43654 bp, 40 predicted proteins | sample GBS60_MetaG_FD_148614 | JGI IMG/M metagenome (GOLD analysis project Ga0197142, IMG submission 148614) | Sediment microbial communities from Great Boiling Springs, Gerlach, Nevada, United States - GBS 60_MetaG | ecosystem: Environmental > Aquatic > Thermal springs > Hot (42-90C) > Sediment... | reverse complement strand
GACTTCCTTGCTTCCGAACCGCTTGGTTACCTGCCTCAGCTCCACTCCGTGCATCCCGGATCCTCCTCATCAGGGAGCAGCACCTCCAGGCTAGCCGATCCCTTGAACTCCGGGGGCACGACCCGATGGGCTAAAGGCTTGCCGTTAAGGCGCACTTCGAGGGCATCGCGACCTTTCTCCCGGCGACAGGAAGCTACAAGCTCCAGGCCCCGGTAGGGGCGGCGCACCTGAACCCACCGGAAGGAGGGGGGCAAGCATGGGTCCACCAAGAGGCCCTCCCAGGTAGGTCTGAGCCCGCAAACCCACTCGGCCACCACCTTGTGGAACCAGGCCGCCGAGCCGGTGTACCAGGTCCACCCAGCCCTTCCCGCCAGCGGCGATGGTGGGCCATCCACGTTCCCAGGAAGCACGTAAGGCTCTGCCCAGAAGACGGTGGGGTTTTTGCCGGCGGGCAGCAAGGCGCGGAGCAGGTAGGCGGTGGCCGCGCTGTCCTTAAGCTTGCAAGCCGCGGCAAGAGCCCAAAGCGCCGCATGGGTGTAGACGCCGCCGTTTTCTCTGCACCCTGGCGCATAACGGGTGATGTAACCAATGCGGACATCGGGGTTGGTGTAGGCAGGGGTGAGAAGCAGCGGCCCTACCGGGTGGAAGAGGTGCTTCTTTACGGCCTTCCAAGCTCGGAGACCAGTACGGTGGCGCCCTCGGGCCAACCGGTAATGGTCCAGTAAACCTGTTCCCCCCGCATGCCTCGTGGGAACCGGCCAGGCGGGGTAAGCCGTGCCAAAGCGCGGTAGGCCCAGGATGGGTCGGAGCCTTCCTCGTCAAGAGCAAACAGCACTTCTGCCACGGTTGCCGATGTTCCAGGGAGGCTTTCGAGCTCGGCGCGCACCGCTTCGGCACAGGTGGAAGGGAAGCTCCAAACGGCTACCGGCCCCGGGGGCGCAGGCCCCGCGGCGAGCGTGCGCCCCCTCTGCTGGCAGCGGGCGGCAAGCTGCACCTTGAGGGGCCGCTGGGGGCCCCAGGCGAAAGCCAAGCCAAAAAGTTCCTTTTCCTCTCCCAATTCCCACAGCACCGCCTCGTCCTGGTTCCTTGCTTGCCAGAAACTCGCGAGGTCCCCGTCCATCGTGGGCTGGAGGGCGTTCGGTGCTGCCCCAGGAGGAGGCAGCCCAGGAGTTGCCGCAACAGCGGCAGGAAGAGAAGTAAGCGTAAGCGCTTGCAGGCAAAGCTCGCCCTTGCCCCCGGTTTCCGCCGCGAAAACCAGTTCAAGGGCTTGAGCTTCTGAGATCTTCGCATCGGGCCGGGGGCCCCAAGCATAGCGAAACTTCCGCTTGCCCACGGTCAGCTCTCGGGGCTCTCCAGGGAGGGAAAAGCCTTTCACTGTGTGCCAGAAGACGTTTTCCCCCGCCACGAGCTTGAGCTCCAAGCGGTTTTGCGGCACCTCTCCCGCAAGCCGCAAGGCAAGCTGAAAGCTTTCCGGCGGGGGGGTGGGAAGCATCCGCCGCGCCCCAACCCAGCCGGCGACGCCGCGGAAGTCGAAATGAAGTAATAGAGGGCACGAGGGAGTTTTGCCCAGCTCCACGGCCACGCCATCAGCTGCCACAGGCTCCCAGGGCCCCTCTGCTAGCTCCACTGGGGGAGGCGCCAGCGCCAGGGCGAGGAGCATCCAAGTCATTCTTTTACCCCCCCAGGGTAAGGCCGGCAATGGAGTGGCGCTGCAAAAACGCGAAGAGCAACAAAACCGGAGCCGTGGCTACCACCGCCCCAGCCATCATGAGCTCCACGTCTTGGCTGTGCTCGCCAGCCAAGCTCGCGAGCGCTACCGGGAGCGTGTAGAGCTTTTCGTCGCTGAGGACCACCAGGGGCCAGAGGAAGTCGTTCCAAGCACCCACGAAGGTGAAGGCCGCCAGGCTGACCAAAATCGGCCGGAGCAAGGGGAGCACCACAGCGACAAAAATCCTCCCTTCGCTTGCCCCGTCCACCCGGGCAGCGTCCAAGAGCTCCTGGGGGATGGAAAGGGCGTACTGGCGCACGAGGTAGATGCCATAGGCTGAGGCTAAAAAAGGCACCACTACCCCAGCAAGGGAGTTGGTGAGGTGCAAGCCTCGGAGGAGGAGAAAAAGCGGCAACATGGCCACCTGGGAAGGCACCAACAAAAGCAGCAGCAGAGCACGAAACAGCTTGTCTTTTTTGGAAAACCTCAGCTGGGCAAAGGCGTAGCCTGCCAGGCTGTTCACGAGGACGGATCCTAAGGTGGCCGCGCCAGCCACCAGCAAGGAGTTGGTGAAAGCGCGGGCAAGATTAAGGCGGCTGAAGAGCAGCTTGTACTGCTTGAACGTCGCCTGGGGGGGCACAAGAGGGGCGGGCTCTTTCTGGGAAGCACCAGTGTCCATGAGGGAAACTGAGACCGTCCACCCGACGGGGAGCACCACTAGCGCCGCTCCCAAAACGAGAAAGGAGTAAACCGCAAGGCGCTTGCCAAGGCTAATCATACCTCTTCTCGGCTCAAAAGCTTACGGCTTAAGGCGGTGATCCCGAGAAGGATCGCGAAGAGCACCACCGCTACCGCTGCCGCGTACCCCATGTTCCACCAACGGAACCCCTCCTTGTACATGTACAGCACCAGGGAAAGGGTCGCGTTCATGGGGCCCCCGCCGTTGGTCATAACGTAAGGCTCGGCGAAAAGCTGAAAATACCCGATGAGGGTGGTGGTCACCACAAAGAGCATGGTGGGGCGCAGTCCGGGGAGCGTAACGTAGCGGAACTGTTGCCAGGAAGAGGCGCCGTCAAGGCGGGCGGCTTCATACAGCGTTTCGGGGATGGTGGTGAGCCCCGCAAGAAAGATCACCATGTTGTAGCCAAAGTTTTTCCAAACTGCCATAAGAATGATGGCCGGCATGGCCCATTTGGGGTCACCCAACCAAAAGATCGGCGCAAGTCCCAAAAGCTTTAAGAAGCGGTTCATGAGCCCAAAATCAAAACCATAGAGATTGCGAAAAACAATGGCCACCGCTACCACGGTAAGCACGACTGGAGCAAAGAAAACCGTTCGGAACAATCCCTTTCCTTTGAGCCACCAAGCGTGTAAGGCCAGGGCCGTGACCAGCGATAAGGCGACGGAAAGGGTGCCCCCAACCACAACGAAGTAGCCGGTGTTCAAAAGAGCTCGCCAAAAAAGAGCATCGAAAAGCAGTGTCTTGAAGTTTGCCAGGCCCACAAAGCGGGCGTTTCTCGGGTTGCCAACGGCGTATATGTCCCAGTCGGTGAGGGAAAGGGCAAGACCAAAGGTGGCTGGAAGGACAAAGAACACCGCCAGCAACACCAGTGCGGGTGCTATAAAAAACCACCCCGCGGTGCGTTCGCTCATCGGTCCTTCCCCATAAGCCATCGCCGTTTAGCCAGCATGGCGCTTACCTCCTGGTTTAGCTCGCGGCACAGCTTTTCCTCGTGAACCACCCCGCGGATTGCCCCTTCCACCTTTTGCCACAGGTGCTGCACGATGCGCTCGTTTTCCGGCAGCATGGGAAGTGGCCGCACCCGTTCCAGCTGGGTGCGGAAGGCAAACAGCTTGGGATCCCCAGCAAGCGCTGGGTCTTCCCAGGCTTGCCGGTGGGCTGGCAAATCCCCCGTGGCGCGGTAGAAGGCCACTTGGACTGCAGGACGAGCGAGGTAAGCCACAAGCTCAAGCGCCTGCTCCTTGTGGCGGCTTCGTCGAAACACCACCAGCGACGAGCCACCGGCCAAAGACACGCCGGGGTATGGCTTGCCGGCAGGTGCAGGGAGGGGGGCGGTATCCCATGCGGTGGCCATGGGCGCAGGCAGGCGTTGTCGGAACTCCCCGAGGTTCCAAGGGCCGGTGATGTACATGGCAAACCAACCGTCGGCAAAGCGTTGGTAGTAGTTGCCTACCTGGGCAGACCCCATCACCGGTGCCAGCTCTTCACGGAAAAGCTGCAGGTAAAACGCTAACGCGCTTCGAAAAGGCGCGTCGCAAAAACGTGGCTCCAGGTCTTGCCCCACCAGGTCCCCTTCCTGTTGCCACGTAAACGCCACCAGCGGCACCCAGTCGTCAAGGGGGAGGAACATGGCGTAGGGGCCGGTACCGATTTCTTTGAGCCGGCGCATGGCGAAAAGCCATTCGTTCCAGTCTCTCGGAGGCTGCTGGATGCCTGCCCGGGCGAGGAGGTCCTTGCGGTAAAAAAGAAGTCTCGTGTCGACGTACCAGGGAATGCCCCAGAGATGCTCGCCAAGGGTGTTGGTGGCCCAAATTCCCGGGAAATGGTTTTCCTTTCGGGTCACAGAAACGCGGGTAAGCCAGCCGTCCAGGGGCTGGAGGGCGTCAAGCGCCACAAGCTCGGGAATCCAGGTGTTGCCCACTTGGGCAACGTCTGGAGTGGAGCGCCCCACGATGGCCGTCAGCAACTTCTCGTGCGCCGCAGAGAAGGGGATTTGCTGTACCTCAAGGCGTAGCGTGGGGTGTTCCGCCCGAAAGCCTGCGAGCACCTGTTCCACCGCTTCCCCTTCCCGACCCAGGGCCCAAAACGTAAGGGCCTCTCTGCTCCGGTCAAGAGCGCACGAGGCAAATAGCAGCCATGTTCCGGCAAGCAACAGGGCCCTCAAGGCTCCTCCAGCCAGCCACCGGAAAAGCCTGCTTTTTGCAGCGCCGCTTTGAGGTAAGGGTCCCGGCGCATGTACTGCCACACCAGGCCGCTGCGGTAGTTTTCGATCATGGCCACCATTGGCCCCTGGTCGATGCCGAGGTAGTCGGTGTCGAACCACCCCACGCCGGGCACCACATGCCCATGACGCAACGGCACGTCGGTGAACTGAAAGGTGAGGTTGTAGGCGTCGAAAAAGCCGTACTCGCCGAAAAGCCAGGGGTCGTACGTGCGACGCAGGGCTGCCACCGCGGGAATCACTACTTCGGGGGCGAAGGGCAGGGAGCTCACCACCGCGGTGGGGGTGAGGGTGCCGTCATCCAAAACCCCCGTGTGTGACGCCCCTCGCCCGGCGTAGCTATAAAAACGTCGATACCGGCCGTCAACGAAGAGGCTCACGTCGGCCGGGCCGTCGCAAGCCGAAATGCCCCAAAAATGTTCGGAGTATCCCCGCCAACCTTCAGGATTCGCCATGGCGTAACGCTGTTACGCTAGGACAGCTCTGCGGGAGTTTTCAAAGTAGTCGATGCCTTTCCCGCGCATGAACGCATCGGCAATGCCCCGGAAGTCAACCCAAATATGGGAGTACTGGTGGCCGAAAAGAGGACCAAATCCGACGTATTCCACGCCGTAAAAGCTTCCCCACGAGTAGGTAGACGTCCACGCTTGCCACGCCTCGGCCCCTACGGGGTGGGTAGACGAGCCTAAAGCCAGGAGGTATACGATCATGGCCTCGTTGTAGCCGTGCCAGTCGGCCGCGAGAAACCCTTCCTCGGGTTTCCAGCCCATGGCAATGCGCGGCGCCCGGGGCTGCATCCATCGCCAATCCACCCGCTCCGTAAGCATTTGCGCGAGGTTGCGGATTTCCTCCTCTTCAGGGTGCGGCTGGTTGAAGTACATGGCGGCAAAGCGCGCCCCCATGAGGAGCAGGGCCGTGTCCACCGAGGAAAGCTCCACGGTTTCGAACCGGTGTCCCGTGGCCATGTCCAAGAAGTGGTAATAAAAGCCCCGGTACCCAGCTCTTCCCGAGGGCTCTGGCCCCTGGGGTGCCTGGGCGAAAAAACGCAACGTGGCAAGCGTGCGCTGCCGAGCCGCCCCGCGGGTTATCCAGCCCCGCTCGGCGCCGATGGGATAGGCGGTAAGCGCAAACCCAACAGCGGCGATGCTGGCGAACGAGGGTGTGGGCCAGCGGTCGGGGACTAGGCCGGTCGTGGGGTCCGCCCGCTCCCAAAAAAACCGGAACGAGCGTTGCTGGATCTCCTCAACCACGCGGGGCAACGAGAGGAGATGCCGGCGTACCTGGCGCCCCTGCTCGCTGCTGGCGAGATCTCCCCCACCGCAGGCCGGGCAACCCCACGCGACGAGGCAAAGCACCGCCCACGTCCCGCGAAGGGCAAGAAAGGGACGGGCCCGAAAAGTTCGGGACCGTCCCCAGGGGTTAGAAGCTAATCCGCGCACCGACCTGGTAACGTCGCGGGTTGAATTGGCACTCCCCTTTGCCGAACGCGGTGTTCGGCGGATCCCCGGCAGGCGGGATAAACCCGGTTCCCCAGCCTGGGCAGCCCTCGTTGACGAAGTTAAACACGTTGAACGCCTCGCCCGTAATCCCGAAAACCACGCCGCCGAGGCTTGGCGTTTCCCAATCGAGCCGTAGGTCCACCGAGCGGTACACCCAGTTCCTCCACCCCAAAAAGCTGCGCTTTTCGAACCTTCCGGCGCCAAAACGCACCTTGAAGTTGTTCCAACCCTGGGATGCATCGTAGATCGTGAACGGGGTTCCGGAGCCCAAGGTGATGATGCTGGAGACGCGGAAGCCCAGAGGTAACCCAACGATGCCGGTGGCCACGAGTCGATGGCGCTCGTCAAAATCGGCGGGGTGCCAATCGAAGGCTTGGGGTCCCGTGTAGTCCAGGGCAAACACTACCCCATCGGTGCCTGGCCCGAAGGCATCGGCGTTCGCGTAGGTATACGCGAGGGAGGCGCCCCAGTGCTGATCCGCGGTGTAAGGCTTGTCCTGCTCAGGCAGACCGCGTCATACTTGATCTTCCTCGCGGTGCTGGTCTTGAAGGCCCTGGCGTAGCCAGGAATCCCTACTTGGCCACTCCACCGATCGTTGAAAGCTGTCCCGGGCGGCAGATCCGCGAAGACCCAAGCCATCAAGTTATAGGTGCGAATGCCGGAGTAGCTCACACCGCCGACCCAGTTCCGGCCCAGGGCCTGACGCAACCCCAAGGTCCACTGGTCGCTCCTGGGGGGTTTCATGTCGTTGGCCACCAGGAACACCTCGGGGCCCGGAGCCTGGCCGGAGCTAATGATTTGCGCAAGGCCTGCCGGGGTTCCGTACTCGGGGCGCCACTGGATTGGATTGGAACAGGCCCCTTCCACAAAGCAGAAGGTGTAGATCTTGTATGTCTGGCGGTACTTTTCGTCGAAGATGTCGTTCAGGGTCACGCGGTCGTAGTACTTCCCCCAGCCGCCAAAGACCACCGTGCTTCCTTTCCCGGAGACATCCCAGGTAAACCCGAGGCGGGGCTGGACCATCCCTTTGTACGGCTTGCGGTCGTTCCCATCGGTGGTAAAGCGGGAGAAGTCCAGGATCTCGTTGAGGCACCAGACGGACTTGCCCCCCACCGGCTGGGAGTACGTTCTGCACGCTTGGTTCATGGCCGCAAGGAGCGCACTCGGAGTTTTCCAGTCATTGTTGAGCATGTTGGACTCATAGTCCCACCGCAGCCCCAACGAGAGCGTAAACGCGCGGGAGAGCTTCCAATCGTCCTGGGCGTGAATACCGAACTGCTTGTTGCTAAAGGAGAGACGGGGGTCGCCAAAACCCAGGCGAGCAAGCACCGGGTACTCCCACTGTTCTGCTTCCCGGTATTCGTAGTACGCGTTGGGAAAAAGGGTTTTCACGATCTGGTAGTCCATGGCGTTGTAAGAAATGCCAGTCTTCAAAGCGTGTTCACCGTGGAACGAAGCGTACCAGCTGAAGTCGTTGCGCAACCCCAGGCGTTTTTGGAGGAAGTCCTGACTGGCGTCTTTGCCCCCCACATCGAGGAGCCCAAGGTAGTTCTGACGGGGCGTGGCTGCCGCGAGAGCGGAAGGGAACCACCGCATTTTTTGGTAGGTCACAGAAAGCTCGTTAAAGCTGCTGCTTCCCAGGACCGCGTTGTACTTGAGCACAGCCGCGTCGGTAGTGATCCGGAAGCGCTCAGCTCCTTCCTCGACCCTCTGCCCACCAAAGCCACGGCGCTCGTCTTCGTCCCTGCTATAGAGCGAGAAATCCACGGTAGACCCCATGCTCGGTTGCCAGGAAAGCTTGCCGAAGTAAAGGTCCGACTGGAAGGGAGCTTTGATGTTCCCCGTGGGGTATTGGGCCAGGCGCTGCTTGAGGTGTGGGGGAACGTTAGAGCTGTCCCAAAGGGGACCGTGGAAAACTTGGTTAAAGCGGTCCTGCCTGTTGCCCCCGTAGGCTACTAAGAAGTGTAGGCGGTCTTTCGACACTGGACCACCCAAGGACACGCCCCAAAGCTGACGCTTGTAGTCGGGCTTGGCAAATCCCCGTTCTTTCGAGAGCCTGTCCAGCGTCACCATGCTCTTGTTCTGGTAAGAAAAGAAGCCATCGCCGCTGAACGCGTTGCTCCCCGATTTGGTAATGGCGGTGATCACAGCCGCAGCGGACTTTTCATACTCGGCCTTGTAGTTCTGCGTGAGCACTTGAAACTCACGTACGGCGTTCTGCGGGAAGGGATTGCCCTTCGAGGCGTCCTGCATGAACGCGCCCCCTTCCAAGAGGTCGTTCTTGAAGGAAAGCCCATCCACAAACGCGTTCACCTGCTTCGCGGAGGACGCGCCCCCGCGGAAATAGCGGTTGGCGTCCTCGCGGGGGTCCACGTAAACCCCAGGGGCCAGGGCGGCGAAGTTAATGAAGTTTCCCTCGCGTTGGGGGAGGTAGAGGACCTGTTCTGGGGAAACGTTGGTGCCAATGGTGGCCGTGGCCATGTCAACGACCCGGCTGCCCAGCACGGTGACCTCTTCCAGGAAGACCTGGTCCAAGGTGAGGGGGAATGTCACATCAGCCGATTACCCTAAGAGCAACTCCACTTTCTTCGTTTGCGGTTGCCACCCACTGCCACTCACTGTTAGCTCGTAGGTGCCGGGGGGCAGGTTGGCAAGCTGGAAGCTTCCGTCCTCCTTCGTCACAGCCCGGAAGAAGAAACCACTGGACAAGTTCTTCGCTTCCGCCGCAAACCCAGGAAGCGCGCCGCCGCTCTCGTCTGTGACCCTCCCGACGAGCGTTGCTGTGGTGACCTGGGCAGCGACAGGTGGGGCCAGCACCCATACCAAAAACCACGCTGCAAGTACCGCGAAGACTCATTTCCTCATGACTTCCTCCTTTCCTCCACCGGGTTTCCGACCCGGTAAGCTTGCATTGCCTGCCTCGAGGGGCTTAGACGGCACGGTCTCAGCTCCTTTTCGGAGGTGCGGTAGATCCCCGCACCACCAGTTGGGTGGGGAGCAACTCCACGCCTCCTTTGAAGTTCGTCCTGTTGTTCAAAAGACCGAGAAGCAGGGTCACGGCGCGGCACCCCAGCGTTTCGATGTGCGCTTGCACCGTGGTGAGTGGGGGCTGTACCAGCCGCGCCAAGGGGATATCGTTGAACCCCACTAAGGACACGTCCCGGGGGACCTGGACCCCAAGCTTTTGCAAGTGCAGAAGGATGCCCAACGCCATGGCGTCGTTCGCGGCGAAGATCGCCGTTGGGCGTGGACGGATGGACAAGAACCGAGTGGCCAGGGCTTGGGCCGACTCCTCAGTGAAATCCCCGGCCAACTCCACCGCGTATTGCGCCAGTCCGGCATCCCGCAACGCTTCCCAAAACGCTTCGCGGCGTTCACGGGCGTCGACGCTCCGCTCTGGGCCCGTAACGTGAGCCAGTACCTGGTGACCCAGGGCAAGGAGATGAGCCACAGCTTGTTTGGCTCCGCCCCGGTTGTCCACCGCGAGGCAGGGGAAATCGCAGGCTCATGCGGGGCAAAGAAGCACCACCGGGAGCTGGGGAGGCAAGCACTGTTCCAGAGGTTCGTGAGTTTCCTCCGGCCACATGACCACCGCCGCGTCCACCCGGCCCCGGGTTGCCCGAAGTGCCTTGCGCATTTCTGCAACCGAGCCGTGAAAGCCTGAGACGAGCAGCTGGTACCCCGCCTGCCGGGCAGCCATCTCCGCTCCCCGGAGCAGCTGCGAATAAAAATGGCCGGAGATTTCCGGCAGGACGAAAGCAAGGGTTTCGGTGCGGCGGGACGCCAAGCTTCGCGCTCCCGCGTGGGGTGTGTAGCCGAGAGCGGCCACGGCTTTCAACACTTTCTCCCGGGTTTCGGGAGCTACCGGGCCGGAACCGTTAACCACGCGGGAAACCGTGGCGATGGAGACGCCCGCCAGCTCTGCTACCAGCTTAATGGAGATAGCCTTGTCCTCCGGGAACTGGCGGGCTCGGCGGGGGAGAGCATGGGCCACGGGCGCCTCGCTGAAAACGTTTTCATCTCCGAGCTAGAACCTATGGGTTGGGGTTGTCAAGTGCCCTCGTTGACGTCCCAAGCCCGCTTTACCCCCGGGACGCAAGAGACCCTGGCCGGCAGTCGGACGGGGCGAAAAGCGTTCCCGGCGGCACTACAGGCCCTTGTGGGTGCCGTCGCAGTAGGGTTGCCCATTCGTGTGCTTGCACATGCACAGGGCCACCCTTCTTGGCTCCGCTAGCTCGAGCTTCACCGGGGAAAAGGGTGTGCCCTTGTGGGAGCCGTCGCAAAACGGCTGCTTCTGCGAGCGGCCACAGGCGCACCAGTAGTAGGTACCCGGGGCCAGCTCCAGGACCTCGGGGGATTTCCTGGCGATCACCGGCTCAGTCATAGCGGCCTCCTTCAACGCTTCTCGTCCAGGCTCAAGGGCCCGGGCCCCAACCCCACCACCAGGAGCAAGCCACCCATGATGGCCAGGTTCTTGAGGAACATGACCATCTGGATCTGTCGCTCCATGCCGGTGAGGGTCCAGAAGTTGTGGAAGATCAAGGTGGCGGGGATGAGGAAAACGATGAGGAGCACCGCGCCGATCCGCGCCTTGAACCCGAGCAGCACCGCAAGCCCCCCTGCAAGCTCCAGCAGGATGGCCCCCAAGAGGAAGAACGGGATGAGGGGCATCCCTTTGCTGGCCATATAGCCCGCGGTACCCTGCCAGTCGAAGATCTTCCCCAAGCCCGAGACGAGGAAGATCAACGCCAAAAGGATCCTCCCCAAAAGCGGAGCGAAACGGTTAACCTGGTTCATAGGTTGCCCCCTTTCTCCTTGTCCTCGCTGCCCACCTGGGGCAGCACACCTGGAAATGCCAAGCGACGGTGCAGCTCCTCCACGTACTCCGCCAGCGTTTGTGGCACCGGCGAGAAGAAGGCGCGCTGGCCTTGGCGCCGCACCCGCACCAACCCGGCTCGCTCCAGCACCGCCACGTGGTGCGAGACCGTGGGCTGGCCCACCGGGAACAGCGCTGCCAGCTGCCCGCAGGAGATCTCCTTTGCCCGGGTGATCGCCTGGAGGATGACAAAGCGGCGCGGCTCCGCCAGCGCCTTGGCCACCATCTGGAACTGCCTCTCCTCCATGCCCTGCAACGCCTTCCGATGTTTTTATAAGCTTCGATGAATCGCTTGTCAAGGGGGCTCGATCCCCCAACGCAGCTGGGCCCGCAGCCGCCAGAAAGCAAAGCGCCGGGGACAGGCCCCGGCGCCGTGGTGGCCAGACGAAGACCGGTCATTCCCGCTGCCATTGGGGCAAGCGGCCAGGGGTGTGGGGTGCCCCCGCCGCCTCCAGCTCCGTTTCCAACGGCTGGAGCTGGTCAGCCACCAAGCTCCGCAACCCCTGAAGCACCTTCTCGAACTGCGCCGCGGCAATCTCGTAGCTGCGCTTTTGGGTGGTGGTGGCCGGGGCGGTGGCGGTGAAGAGGCTCGCCACGATGCGCTGCACCCGGTCCCGGATTGAGGGCGGGGTGGGCTCGTTCCTCCGAGCCATCTCCCGATCCCCGGAAAGCTGGAGATCTAAAGCCGCAAGCTGCGCTTCGATTTCCCGCAGCTTGCTCCCCCAGGCCGGTTTGGCGCCGGGGGTTCGCTCGGCCGCCACCTTGAGCTTGGCCAGGCGATCCTGGATTTCCTTCACCACTTCGCCAGCAGCCAGCACCGCCCGCTGCAGGCGCTGTACCTTTTTCTGGAAGTCCAGCTGCGCCGCTTTGTCCTTAGCCTCCAAGGTGGCAAGCCCCAAAGGCACCACCTCGAACCGCTCCGGCCCTGCCAGCAGCGTCTCCACCCCCCGCACCCGCTGGGAAAGCGTGACTTGGTAGGTGCCGGGGGTCACCAGGGGACCCAGTGGCTGAGGTGCCCAGGGATTCCGCTCCCCCTGCTCCTGCCGGATCGGGTGGGCCGGAGGGAACCGCAAATCCCAACTCACCCGGTGGAACCCCTTTCCCTTGCTCCCCTCCAAGCGCCGGATTACGTTGCCATCGGCATCCATCACCGTGAGGAGGATCGTGGGCGGTTCCTCCTGGGCTTCGGCTCGCAGCTCCTCCGGGGTGGGGTAAGGAACCCTCTCCCCTTTCTTTTCCGCTTCCTGCTCCCGCTTGTGGCGCTGCTCCTTGAGGGTCAGGAGCTCTTCCTTGAGGTAGTAGGTGAACGTGGCGCCGAACGGTGGGTTGGGGGCGTTGAAGAAGCTGTCCCCCTGGGAGGCCTTGCCGCGCCCGCCCAGAGGGGTGCTTTCGATGAACGCCCAGGCCCGCTTGGGTGCGAACAGCAGGGCTTGGTTTTCGAGCTTTGCTTTGGAAAGCCCCCGCAGCGGGGAGTAATCGTCCAGCACGTAAATCCCCCGTCCGAAGGTGGCGAGTACCAAGTCCTGCTCCCGCTCCTGGATCGCAATATCCCGCACCGCAATAGTGGGGATGCCGCCCGTGAGCTTGACCCAGTTGGTGCCGCCGTTGGGTGAGAAGAACACCCCGAATTCGGTGCCGACGAAAAGCAGCTGCGGATCCACCGGGTCTTCCACGATGCTGTACACCACGTGTCCGGGGGGCAGGTCGCCGCTTAGGTCTGTCCAGGTTTTGCCCCGGTCCGGGGACCGGTAGAGGTAGGGGGTGAAGTCGCCCATCTTGTGGTTGTCAAAGGCGGCGTACACCGTGTCCTTGAAGTGCCGCGAGGCAAAAAGGTCGGAGACATAGGTGCGTTCAGGCACCTTGCCGACTCTTTCGATCCGCCGCCAGGTCTGCCCGCCGTCCTCGGTGACTTGGATCAGGCCATCGTCGGTGCCCACGTAAAGCAGGTTCTCCACCACCGGCGATTCGCTCAAGGCAACGATGTTGCCGTAGAAGGAGGTGGAAGCGTTCTTGGCCACCGCATCGGCGGGCCACACCTTTCCCATCACCGGTAAGGCGTTGCGGTCGATTTGCCGCGTGAGGTCGCCGGAGATCGGAACCCAGCTATCCCCCCGGTCGTCGGAGCGGTACACCCGCTGGGAGGCGAAGTACAGGCGCTTGGGGTTGTGCGGGGAAATGATGAGCGGCGAGTCCCAGTTCCAGCGGTTGGGCGGATCACCGGGTTCCTCCTGGGGCTGGATGTCCACCTCCTCGCCGCTGGCCCGGTCGTAGCGCACCAGCCCACCGTACTGCGACTCGCAGTAAACGATGTTGGGGTTTTCCGGGTCCACCTGGGCCACGAACCCGTCCCCGCCGGTGGTCACGAACCAATCGCTGTTGACGATCCCAGAGGCCGAAATCGTGCGGGAAGGGCCGCCCAGCGTGTTGTTATCTTGGGTTCCGCCGTAGATAAAGTAGAAGGGACTGGAGTTGTCTACGGTGACCCGGTAAAACTGCGTAACCGGCAGATTGGGCTTGAAGTCCCAGGTACTCCCGCGGTCGAAGGTTTCGTAAAGGCCACCGTCACACCCCACCAGCCAGTGGGCGGTGTCCTGGGGATCGATCCACATGGCGTGGTTGTCTACGTGCTTGGTCTTCTCTCCCACCCGGCGGAAGGTTTTGCCGCCGTCGGTGGAAACATGCAGCCAGGTGTCCATGGCGTACACCGTGTCCACGTCCCGGGGGTCGCATACCAGCTCGTTGTAGTACTGGCCAGAGCTGGTCATGTAATCGCTGCGCCGCTCCCAGGACTCCCCGCGGGTGGTGGAGCGAAATACCCCGCTCTTGCCGTTGGCCGCCTCCACGATGGCGTAGAGCACGTCAGGGTTGGCCGGGGAGACGCAAAGACCAATGCGCCCCTTGTCCTCCTTGGGCAAGCCTTTGTCGATCTTACGGAAGGTTTGACCCCCGTCCTCTGACTTGTAAATCGTGGATTCGGGCCCACCGTTGATCAGCGTCCAAACGTGCCGCCGGCGCTGGTAGGACGTGGCGTACACCACGTCAGGGTTGCGGGGGTCGAGCCAAACCTCGTTGACCCCGGTGTTCTCGGAAATTTCCAGCACCTTGCGCCAGGTTCTGCCGCCATCGGTGGTTTTGTAAAGCCCCCGGTCGCCACCTGGTGCCCAGAGGGGTCCCTGGGCAGCCACGTAGACCACCTTGCTGTTCCGTGGGTCCACCACGATGCGCCCGATGTGCTCGGATCGCTCAAGCCCTACCCTTTGCCAGCTCTGCCCGTCGTCCCGGGAAACGTATACCCCGTCGCCCCAGCTCACCGAGCGTTGGGAGTTGTTTTCGCCGGTTCCCACCCACACGGTGTGGGGGTTGTTGGGGTCCAAAGTCACGCACCCGATGGAGTAAGAACGCTCCTTGTCAAACACCGGTGTGAAGGTGACGCCGCCGTTTTCGGTTTTCCAAACGCCACCTGAGCAAACCGCCACGAAGTAGCGCTTGGGGTTTTGCGGATCCACGGCCAAGTCGCAAATCCTGCCCGAGGCCACGGCCGGCCCGAGGCTCCGAAATTCCAGACCTACGAACAGCTCCTCGGGGAAGGGTTTCGGCCGAGTTTCCTCCTTGGGAGCCCCCTTCGCTGCGGACCACCCCAGGCTGGCCAGCAGCAAGCCCATCGCAACAAGGGTTCGTGGATTTCTCATCGTCGGCCTCCCTTGGTTCATCTCGTGCTTTTTACGTGGAAAAAGGCGGGAGGTTTCCTGGAGATGGTTTGCTCACGCCAAGGGACTGCCCAAGCGCACCAGTCGAAAGGTAAGTCGCACGGCCAAAGCCTTCCGCCAGAGCTCACCAAGCTGCGAAGGGTCGAGGCCCACAGCGGTAGGGAGGCTTTTGCCTTCCACAGCCAGGTGGAGTTCCTTGCCCACGAACGGCCAGGGGTGGAGGCGGTAGGTACCCTCCCCGACGGGCTTGAGGACCAGCTCCCGGAAACCTTCTTTGAAGGGAGCCTCGGCGAGCCGCACAGGGGCTGCCGCGCCGAGGCAGAGGTGGAGGGCCAGGGCATCGGTGACCCGGAGAATGGCTCGGTTTGCGGCATCCTGGCCAGTGGCGAAGATCTGCCGGTACGCAGGCTGCCTGCGGAGCGCTGCCTCAAGCTGGGATAAGGTGACGGAAAGCTCAGCCACAAAAGACGCATGCTTCCCCGGGGAGTAGGTTTGCGCTAGATGGAGCAGGTGGTGCCCCACGAGGTAGGCCACGTACGTGCTGCGGGTTGTGGCCAAACGAAAGGTGTCGGCCCACAGCGCCTCTCGTTCTTCCCCTTGTGGCCAAGCATCAAAGCTGGCTAGCTCGCCCGAAGGGGTCAGGGCTGGCTCCCGGCCCTGGAGGTCCCAGCCGGCATCGTGGAGCAGCACCGCGGCCAGCACTTCATTGACCGGGCTTGGGCGCGGGGCCTGCCTGTTGCCCCAAAGGCGGGCCAAACCAAACGCCACGAGAGCATGGGCTGACTGGGGAACGGCCACGATACCTTCGCTTCCCCTTCGGAGGATCATCGCCCGCCTCCTGGGGGCTTCGTCGCCCCGCTTGATGCTAGAACAGGCAGCCCCAGCGTTCTGGCGCGGCGCGGAACGGTTTCCGCGGGCCGCGGTGCCACAAGTGCAATCACGAGATCCGCCACGTTGGTGCCCGTGGGACCTGTAACGATAGCTTCGGGTTGGCCTACAAAAAAACCCCAGGCGTCGTTCTTCTCGAGGGCTACCAGGGGATCCCGACCGGCCTTCAGGGCCCGTTGGAGGGTTTGTCCGTCCACCACTGCCCCCGCGGCCGGGGAGGTCCCGTCCTTCCCGTCAGTGGCCGCTGCCAGCAAGCAACGGTGCTCGTGCCCTGCCAACGGGAGGCTCGCAGCCAAGGCCAGCTCCAGGTTGCGTCCCCCTACGCCGCTGCCCCGCACCTGCACGGTGGTTTCTCCACCAGCTAAGAAGGCAGCTCCCGGGCTCGCCGCTGCTACCATGGCGCCCAGCAACCGACCTACGCTTCGAGCCTCCCCCCGCAAAAAGCGGGTGAGGAGCTGCACCCGAAAGCCTTCAGCTGCGAGCTCCCGGGCCACAGCAGTCAGGGCCTCCCCGTTGCTGCCCAAAAGCTTGGTGATCGATCGACCCAAGGCGGGGTCACCGGGCTTGGGCGTTTCCCAGGCCGGTTGGTGCAGGAAAGCCACGGCCGCTGGAAACTCCTCAATCAGACCAAAACGCTCAAGAACGGCCAGAGCCTCCAGACGGGTGGTGGGGTCGGCCAGGGTCGGCCCAGAGCCAACCATGTGCAGTTCTGGGAGGGGTACATCGGCAAGGACCAGGGTAAAAAGCATCCCAGGGCAGCGAGCAGCAAGGCGACCGCCCAGGGCCAGGGAAAGGTGCTTGCGCACCGTGTTGAGCTGATAGATCGAGGCCCCGCGACGCAGCAGCTCGCCGGTGAGGCGGTCCAGTACGTCGATCTCAAGGCCGGGAAGGGGCAGGCTGAGCAGCGCCGAGGCCCCCCCGGAAAGCAGCAAAACCACGCCATCGGCGGGATGCAGCCCGCTTAAAAGCTCCAAGAGCGCTGCTGTTTGGACAGCATTTTCGGGAGCGACGCCTGGATGGGAGCCGAAGCGGGTATACGGCGCAACTGCGGCGGGTACAGGGCTTCCGTAAGGTACGTAAATGAAAACCTCATCGGCCGGGCGGGGACAGCGCCCCAAGAACGCTCCTGCCATGGTGGCTCCGGCCTTGCCCACCGCCACCACTACAAGCTTGCCCGCGGGAGCAAAGGTATGCCCGCCAAAGCGAAACCCTTCTGGGAGAAACTCCAGCTTTTCCATGACTGCCCTGGGGTTGACCGCCGCAAGGCCAGCAGCAAAGGCGCGCCGGGCGAGCTCCGCTAAAGGGGTCATGGCTCGAGGTTCAAAAACTCCATCATGTGTCGTGTCAGCACCTGTCGGGTTTGGGGATCGTGGAGGGAAAGCCGATACTCGTTGATGATCATGACCTGGACCCGGAGCCACTCTTGCCAGCAAGTAGGGCATGTGTGTTTTTGCACCTTTTCCCCGAGCTCGCCGGGAAAAGGCGGGCTGCCCATGGCCTCCTGCTGCTGACCGCAGCGGCGACAAAGGATCCTCACGGGTACCCCCTTTCGCCGCGTAGAATAGCGGAGAATGGGGCGCCAGGGGGGTAGCCAGGTAAAGGCGGTACTGCTGGACGTGGGGGGAACCCTGATCGAGGCCTTTCCCCCTCCGGCAGTGGTTTACGCCAAGACCCTTTCCCGCTACGGCCCTCCCGTGAGCAGCGAAGCGGTAGCCCCGATCTTCACCCAGGTTTGGCAGGAGATGACCCAGGAACACCCCCGGGGGCTGGACCGTTACCATCTGCTCAAAGGTGGGGAGCGGGCTTGGTGGGGGAAGTTCCTCCAGAGGGTGCTCGCGCGCTTGGGCCACCCGGCACCGTGGGGGCCGGTGCTTGAAGAGCTTTTTGCCGCCTTTGCCCGCCCGGAGGCTTGGAGGGTATTCCCAGAGGTGCCCCGGGTTTTGGAAAAGCTGCGCCAAAGGGGCGTTCTGGTGGCGGCGGTCTCCAACTGGGACTCCCGGCTCCCTGGGCTGTTGGCCGGGCTTGGTCTCATGCGCTTTCTGGATGAGCTGAGCGTGTCCAGCTTGGAGGGTGTGGAAAAGCCCGACCCGGAAATCTTTCGCCGTACTCTTGCCCGATTGGGGGTGAAGCCCAAAGAGGCAACCCATTGGGGCGATTCCCCCTTGGACGACTACCGCGGAGCGGAAGCTTGTGGCATACAACCGGTGCTCATCGATCGTCAGGGGCTTTTCTTCGATTCCTACGTCCGTGCCCGGCACCTCGAGGAGGCCTATGAGCTGGTCTTTTCCGGTTGAGATCGTGGTGATGGCAGGGGGTTCTGGTACCCGGTTTTGGCCGCTTTCCCGCAGCCATCACCCCAAGCAACTGCTGCCCCTGCTTGCGGGTCAGTCGTTGCTCCAAGCGACCCTAGAGCGCCTGGTTCCCTTGGTGGGGCCGGAGCACATCGTGGTGGTTACCGGGGGGTCGCTTGTCCAGGCGGTTCGAGCTCAGCTGCCCCATTTGCCGGCCCACCACGTGCTCGCCGAGCCCGAAGGGCGCGACACTGCAGCTTGTGTGGGTTGGGTGGCTTGGCGCTGGCTCGCTGCAGGGAAGGACCCGGTGCTTTTGATCGTCCCCGCGGACCATTGGGTGGGGGACGATGCGGCGTTCCGAACTGTGATGACAGCGGCGATCCGCTGTGCCCATCGCACCGGTGACCTGGTAACCGTGGGGATGGTGCCCAACCGGCCAGAGACCGGCTATGGCTACCTGGAGCTGGGTGATGTTGCCGGTCAGGACGGAGGAGTAAAGGTTTTTCGGGTGCGGCGCTTCGTGGAGAAGCCAGACCTCGCCAGGGCTCAGGCGTTTTTGGCCGCCGGCAACTATCGCTGGAACGGGGGGATCTTCGCCTTTAAGGCTTCCGCTATTGCTCGCGCGATCCGCCAGCATCTGCCGTCGTTGGCCCAAGGGCTGGACGCGTTGGTGGCTGATGCCGCAGAACGAGGCGAGGAAGAAGCCCTGCGGCGGCACTATCCCGCTTTGCCCCGTATTTCCCTGGATTTCGGGGTGATGGAGAAGGCCGAAAACATTTGGGCAGTGGACGGGGTCTTCCCCTGGCACGACGTGGGGTCCTTTGCCAGCTTCGCCCGCATTTTGCCCCAGTCGCCGGCGGGAGTGACGCTGGGGAATGCCGTCAGCCTGGAGACTACCAACTGCGTGCTGCTTTCCTCTGGTCCTTTGGTGGCCACCCTTGGGGTCCAAGGGTTGGTGGTGGTAGCCACGCCGGACGCGGTGTTGGTCACCACCCTGGAGCACGCCCAACAGGTGAAAGCCCTGGTGGAACTGGTACGAGCTCAGGGTTTTGAAGGTGTTCTTTAGCTGACTTTCAGCAATGGTCGAGGACCAGGTAAAAGTCCTCGGCCGGTGCTAGCTCCACCACCTTTCGCTCCACCACTTCCCCCTGGTGGTTGGTTACCTCAAGGACGTGGCGTCCATAGCCGATATCGGCCAGGGCGGCATCGCTGCCCGCCTCTACCACAAGGGTCTCGCGACCGTCCACCCAGACGGTAAGGTCGCAGGGGCCATCGTTTACCACCACCAGGTCGTTGGTGCTTTCCATCAGCTCCTGGCCGCAACTGGCGAGCAGGAAAAGGCAGCCCACGAAGAGGAAGGATCCCCGTCCCATGGCCAGGGTAAGGGTAGCGTGTTCTTTTTCGCCGTGCAATCCGCTTTACCCGGAGAAGGCTTCGTGGTAAAAGGGAGCGGGCGCGACGGCGCCGGGGGTGTGCCATGACACGAAAAAGCCTCATTTGGATCTTGGCCAGCTCGCTTGTTGCCTTGGGTTGTGAAAAAAAGCTTATGATTGGTGTGGTTTTGCCAGAATCGGGAAGTGCCGCAATTTACGGGGCTTCCATTAAGACCGGGGTCAAGTTGGCCTTCGATGATGCGAAGGCCGCCGGGAAGCTGCCGGCTAACCTGGTTATCGAGTACCGGGATTCTGGCTCAGATCCAGCCAAGGCGGCGAGCTTGGCCGAAGCGCTGTACCGTGAAGGGGCCCTGGCCATCGTGGGTGGGGTAACTACCGCCGAAGCAGAGGCCATGATTCCCGTGGCCGACAAGCTGGAGCGGGTGCTGATTTCCCCCTCAGCTTCGGCGCCAGAACTCGCCCGGAAGAGCGTGTACTTTTTCCGTGTCTACCCCTCCGACGATCTGGAAGGTGCAAAGGCTGCAAGCCTTGTAACCTCAACCTTTGGAAAGCGCAAGGTGCTGATCGTGCAGGAGGACAACCCGTACACCCGGGGTCTTTTGCCGGTGTTTCTCGGACAGCTGGCGTCCGCAGGAGGTAAGGTGGTGGCCTCGGTTCTGGTGGGGGAGCCTGCCTGGGAGCAAAAGCTCCGGGACGGCCTCATGGCCCAACAACCTGAAGCGGTTTACGTTTGCGGCTATGGGGAGGCGATTCTCCAAGCGTTGGGGGTTATTCGCGGTGCCGGCTTCGCCGGGCCCATCGTCACCACCTCGGCGATTAATACCGCCACGTTGCTCCAACGGGGGGCGAAGCTTTTGGAGGGGGTGTACTTTCCGCTCCCGGGGGTTGACCTGGCCTCCACCCAGGAGCCGACCCACAGCTTCGTGCGGCGCTACCACGAGGTGTACAACCTCGTACCGGATGCCTACGCGGCCCATGGCTACGATGCAGCTTTGGCGCTTGTCTACACCTTGGAGGGCCAACCCCCGCGTTCGGGGAGAGACGTGCAGCTGCGCCTCAAAGGGCTGGGGGAACGGCGGGGGGTCACCGGTCCTCTGGCCTTCGATGATTTCGGCAACATCAAGCATTTCCCCCATGCGTATTGGATCCGCGAAGGAAAGGCGGAGGATTACGACCTCTGGTTGCAGCAGCGGGAGGCGGAAATCCGCCGCAAGATGGAGGAGCTGCTCTCGGGCAGGGGTCAATAACCGGTGGAGGGGAGCCTTTCCCATCTGTTAAACTCCCTGTACCGTAAAAAGGCTTTGGTTGGGGTGCTCGTGAGCCGGGAGCTCGCGGCCCGGTACCGGGGAACTGTTCTCGGCTACTTTTGGTCGCTCCTCAACCCCATGCTCCTGCTCGCCGTGTACACGGTGGTATTCACCGTGGTGATCCCCGCGCGGGTCGACTCCCAGGTTCCTTACGCGCTTTTCCTTTTTGCTGGTCTTTTGCCTTGGCTTTTTTTCACGGGCGCTCTTTTGGACGCGGCTACGGTGCTCCCAGACAACGGGCCTCTTTTGAAAAAGGTCATGATCGAGCCCGAAGTTTTTCCCGCAGTCACCGTGCTCTCCCACGCGGTGCACCATCTTTTGGCTCTCCCGGTCTTAGTGGCGGGCACGGTAATCGCGCACCTTTGGGCCGGGTCGCCTTTCCCCTGGACGCTGTTGCTTTTACCAGCTGCGTTGTTCCTTTGGCTTGCCACCGTGGGTGGGCTTGCATTGGCGGTGGCGGCGCTGGCCGTGCATTTTCGCGATCTTAAAGACTTGCTCCACAACCTCTTTGCCCTCTGGTTTTTTCTCACCCCCATCATCTATACGCCCTCGGCAATTCCTGTAGGGTGGCTGCGGCGGCTGGTGTTGGCGAACCCCATGACGCCTTTGGTCACCGCGTACCGCTCCCTGGCGGTGGAGGGGCAGCTGCCCCCCGCGGAGGTTTGGCTTTGGGGTGCGGCGGTGGCCGGTTTGTGCTTGCTTTTCGGCACCTGGGTTTTCTCTCGACTGCGGGAAAGCTTGGCGGAGGCCGTATGAGCGCACCCCGGGTGGTGGTGGAGGGGGTAAGCAAGCGGTACAGCTTGAGCTCTACCCGGGGCAAGCTCCACTCGCTGAAAGGGGCGCTGCTTCACGGGGAGGTATGGCGCCGCCTGCGAGAGGACCAAGGGTTTTTGGCTCTGGACGATGTGAGTTTCACCCTGGAGCCCGGGGAGACCCTGGCGGTGATCGGTCCCAACGGCTCCGGAAAGTCCACGCTTTTGAAGCTGGTGGCCGGTATCCTCAAGCCTACCCGTGGGAAGGTGACGGTGCACGGGCGGCTCACGGCCCTCATCGAGTTGGGAGCCGGTTTCCACCCGGAGATTTCCGGCTGGGACAACGCGATCATCAACGGCATGCTCCTGGGGCTTTCCCGCCGGGAAATTGAGGCCAAGCTCCATGAGATTTTCCGCTTCGCTGGCCTCGAGGAGTTCGCCCATGAGCCGGTAAAAACCTACTCCTCGGGGATGTTCGTGCGCCTGGGGTTCGCGGTGGCCACGGCGGTGGAACCGGAGATCCTGGTGGTGGATGAGGTGCTGGCGGTGGGAGATGAGCTTTTCTCCCACAAAGCTTTGGACCGGGTGGCGGAGCTGCAACGGCGGGGTACCTCGGTGCTCCTGGTGACCCACGATTTGCACCTCGCTGCTACCCTGGCGCACCGCGGGCTGTATCTCCACAGGGGGAAGGTGGTCTTCCTAGGCCCGGCGGGGGCGGCGGTCGCCCGCTACCGTTCCGACGTAGCCAGCACCGAAGCAGGGGAGGCCCCAGCTGCTTCCCATGGGAAGCGCTGGGGCAACGGCGACGTGGTGCTGGTGGAGGTGACGCTTTTAAACAGCCAAGGGGTTCCGGTGCGGGTGGTGCGCAGCGGCGAGCGCTGCGCGCTGCGCCTTGCCTACCGGGTCCGGGTGCCCAAAGAAGACTTCGTTTTTGGCGTGGCGTTGCACCGGGCGGACGGCACCCACGTTTTTGGGACCAACACCCACTTGGACGGTCTGGTCCCCCGGCACCTTGCGGGCGAAGGATCCATGACCATCACCTTCCCCTCCCTAGAGCTCGCTCCCGGTCGCTACCTGGTGGATGCCGCGGTGCACAGCGTGGCAGGTCTTGCTTACGATTACGCTTGCGAAATCCTTGAGTTTCTGGTCACCGCGCCAGTCCCCTGGCCTGGCTGCTACGCTCCTGCCCACCGCTGGGTCCCGGATGGACCCGCCTTCGAGTAAACCCGAGCAGCAAGCCAAACAGCAGCAGTCCCACCCAGCCAAGCCAATACGGGGTGGGGTCGAGGGAAAGCTCTACCAGGTGCTCCCCCGCGGGAACCGGCACCGCAAGCCGCGCCAGGTTGCCAGCCTGGATCGCCACCGGCACCCCATCAACCCTGGCCCTCCAACCGGGGAAAAAGCTCTGCTGGACCACCAGCATCGTAGCGCGGGGTGCAGTGGTCCGGAACCGGAGCCGGTGGGGAGTCGAAGGAAGCGGCACCACCTGCCCCCCCGCTGCGACCACCAGGGAAAAAGCCCCGAAAACCACCACGTCTTCCCCGGGCCGAAACCCCTCGCTGGCAAGCCATGCAGCCCCTTCTTCGAAGGAAGTCACCGGGAGCAACCGCCGCGCGAGGTAGGCGAACGGCGCAGGCGCTGCGGGAAAGCACAGGAAAACACCCTGGTGCGCTTCGCACCGGCTACCCGGCACCGGCGTTGAAAGCACCACGGCCTGGGCCCCCAGAGCCGCCGCCAAGCGCAGCTGCTCTGGCGGCGCAAGCTTTTCCCCGTAGGCCGCCAGAAGCTCCCCCTGTAGTGCTTCTAGCCCGTCGGGGCCCCGGCCAAGCACGTAACGCAAACCAAAGGCGATGCCAAAGTCCGGTACCAGAGCATCTCGAAACGAGAAAAACCTTGCCCGGATCGCATCGTCAGCTGGGGTTTTCCAGGCGGTGCTCTTTGCGAAACAGGCCACTGCGGTGCCCGGCGGGAGGCTCCGGGCAATGGGAGGAGAAGCTTCCCATGCGTTAGTCGGGACCGGTGCTAAGGCAGGGAGGAACTGAACGGCAAAAAAACCCGCCACCGCCGCTGTGGCGGCCGGGGCTGGAAGAAGCAGGGCGAGGAGCGGAGCCGCATTGGTGATCCCATCCCACCGGAGCCAGGCTGCGAACTTCTCTCGGGGGACCTGGGCAAGGGCGTCTGCGGAGGCTGGATAGCAGCGGGCCAAAAGCCCGCGCCAGGGCTCGGAAAAAACTGCCAAAAGGCAGAAGAATCCTGCAAGAAAAACTGCGGCCCTTCGCGCTCCACGTTCTTTCCAGGCTTCGTATCCCCAGCCGCACAGGAGCGGCAGGGCCAGGAGAGAAAGCTGTAAGCCTTTAATCCCGTACCGGAGCGCGGCAACCCCAGGCAGTGGCCGAAGAACTGGTTCGAGAAAACAGGAGAGCGCAGCAAGGGCAAGCCCTCCGGCGAAAAGTGCCCAGGCAACCCGCCCGGGGGTTGTCTTGGGCCGCGCTGCAAAGCAAAGTAACAAAAGCGGCGCAGCACCTAGGAAAATCCAGGGGTAATACCGCATCCACGGGAAGGAGCCAGCGGCCCAAAAGCCGCTCTCGCTGTCACCCCAGGCCTCCCCGAGAAGCCTGGGGAAGAAAAGCTCGAGCCACCTCCGGGGGGCAAAGCAGTCTGCGGCGAGAGCGCCGGGGGCGACGCCCAGGTGGCCTCGAACCGTATGGGGGTAGGCCAGGGCGAGCGGGACCAACACTGGGGCGGCCACCAGGACGGCCGCCATGGGCAAGGGCGACGGTACGCGGTGCCAGAATACAAGGGAAGCCACAAGCGCCGCACCAGCGCCCAGCGCCGCGGTCACCGGCTCCCCGGCGAGGAAGGCAACCCCCAAAAGCCCCCCAGCCAACGCAGCCCGGTACTCCTGCTCCTGCCGATGGCTGACACCGGGTTTGAGCGAGGAGAGCATCCATGGAAGCCACGAAAAGGAGGCCAAAGCGTTTGGAAAGGTGGCCAGGGACCAGACGATTCCCAGGTTGCCAGCAAGTGCCGCAGCTAGGGCTGCGGCCGTTGGCTGCACTCCCCAACGTCGGGCGAGCTGGAAGAACCCGAGGCAAAGCCATAGATGGTGAGCCGCTTGGAAAACCACCATGGCCTTCGCTGCCGGGAGGAGGAGGAAAAGCAGCGTTGGGGGGTAGGCGGCTTGCGCGTTGGGATCCGCCCAAAGAAGACGTCCACCGTTGGCATCCGGGTTCCAAAGGGGTAGCCTTCCGGCACGTACCTGACCCGCCCAAACCTGCCGCCATGGGATGTGGGTAGCCCCCAGGTCCCGCACCACCAGCACCCGGTCCAGGGCCAGGAGCGCCCCCCAGGCGCAAAGCGGGGGAAGCACCAGGGGCAGCAAAAAGCGGCGGCCCACGGGGCAAGTGTAGCCGGTGACGGCATGGGCACCGACCAGGGGAATCCACCGGGGATTTTTAGGCACGGAGCTTGCTACGGTACCAGGCATGAAACGTCCCCGGGGTTTTACTCTCGTGGAGCTGCTGATCGTGGTGGCGATCCTCGGCATCCTCGCGGCGATCGCTGTGCCGCGGATTTTCCAGATGCTGGAGCGGGCACGGCAGAAGCGCACCATGGCCGACATGCGCACCCTCGCCCTGGCCATCAATGCCTATGCCACGGACTTCGTGTTCGTGCCGCAAGTTTCTGCCCCCGCTAGCAGCTTGCTAACCTACCTTACCCCAACCTACCTAAAGACCCTGCCGGTTTTGGATGGCTGGCGGCGGGATTTGCAGTACCAGGGGCAGGGTCTGGAGTACACGCTGGTAAGTTACGGTGCTGATGGACAGCCCCAGAGCGGTCCTTACTCAGGCCCCACCACCAACTACGCCGCAGACATCGCGGTTGTGAACGGCGTTTTCGTCCAGTGGCCCGAAGGGCTCCAGGTGCAGTAGTAAGCTCCAAAGTTGTCATCGCCAGCACCCAGAGTGACAGACTTGTTCATTGGGGCTTTTTCGTCGCCTGGTTCGGATTGGCACGGATCTTGCGATAGGTATTAAGCGAAAGGAGGCAGCTATGAGACGGCAGAAAGGTTTTACCCTCATTGAGTTGCTGATCGTGGTGGCCATCATCGGCATTATTGCCGCCATCGCGATCCCGAACCTGCTGAACGCCATTAACCGTGGGCGGCAGCGGCGCAGCATGGCGGACATCCGCTCCATCGCGACGGCTTTGGAGGCCTATTCGGTGGACTTCAACTATTACCCGAAGGTTAGCCTCACCGATGTTGCCGTGAGCAACCTGGTCACCTATCTCGAGCCCACGTACATCAAGAAGTTGCCCACCAACGATGGCTGGAACCGCGACATCCTGGTCATCAACGATGCTAACGGCACCTCGTACACGCTCTACAGCCGGGGCAGAAACGGCACCAAAGAAACCTGGGGTACCGGAGGAGCGAAGACCAGCTTCGATGACGACATCGTTATGGCCAACGGCCAGTTCTTCCAGTGGCCCGAGGGTCAGCAGATTTAAGCCTTTGGCCTTTGAGCAAAGCGGGGGGTTCGCCCCCCGCTTTTTTTATGCCCTAAACTGCGCTTATGCTGCGACTGCGGCCGGAGCTGCTGCTTTCGCCTCTTGGGGTGGCGATTGGTGTTTGGGGGGCTTTTCTTTTGGAGAGGCCGTGGCAGCGCGCGATCTTAGGGTTGTTACTGCTCCTGGGCTGGTGGTCTTTGCCGCCCTCCCGTCGGTTCGCGCCCCCGGCGGAGGGTCTTTTGGCCCTTTTGCTTCCCGTTGCCCTGAGCTTGCCCACGGCTTTCGATTGGCAGTGGGCCGCGGCGCTGTTGCCACTGTTTCTCCTTGCTCCTTTGCTCTTTGCCTGGGGGGTGGCGTTTCCCCTCTCCCAGGGGCAAAGGCATGTCTTTGCGGTGCTGGTAGCCGCGGCTTCGCTTGTGGCACTAGCCCAGGCGAGCGGGAAGTTAGCCGCTGCAGGCCAGGGGCTCCAGGTGCTTCCCGAAAGCTTGGCAACAACCGCCACGGCTCGCCTTGCCACGGGCCGGGCTTTCGGAACTTTGCCTCTGCCAGGGCATTTTGCGGCCTTGCAAGCGCTGGCGGTGCCGTTTTTGGTGTCCTGGGCGTTGCGCCGCCGGGTACTGCCGGTGCTTCTGCTGCTCCTGAGCCTGGCAGGAACCTTGGCCACCCGTTCGCTGCTGGGGGTGGCGCTGTGGCTCGGGGCCTTCTTGGCTTGCCTGCCGCTGCACCTGCCCCGGCGCTGGCGAGTGACGTTGCTGTTGCTGGCACTTAGTGCCTTCGGGGTTACTGCCCTGAAGCGGGGCGACCTGATGGAGCTGGAACCCTTAGCGCTCCGCTGGGTGAACTGGAAGGTGGCCTGGTGGAGCTTTTTGCAGCATCCTTGGCTGGGGGTGGGACCTGGAGGCGTAGGGATGGCGGGGCTCACGTCCCCCTGGGGCGCTACCAACATCACGCCTTTTGCCCACAACACGCCGCTCCAGCTTTTGGCCGAGCTGGGGATCGCTGGCTTGCCGTTGCTGCTCTTGGGGGCCGGCTCTCTGCTGCGCCTTTTAGGCTCGCTCTGGGATGCGGACCGTCCGCTGGCGGTGGCGGTGGTGGTGGGGCTCGCGCACAACTTGTCGGATTTCTCCTTCTACGAGCCGGGGTTCCTGTTCCCCTGGCTGTTGCTGGTGGCCACCGGGGTGGCGGAAACCCGAGCCACGCGGTTGCGCCGCCTGCCCTCAGCACTGGTGGTGGGGCTCGCTGCCCCCGCGGTGCTCCTGGCGGCGCTGGAAGGGAGGTGCCAGGCCCAAGCGGTGGCGGCGCGGCAGCAAACCACCCCCGCTGCCAAAGCCGCAGGGCTACTGGAGGCAGCGGCTTGGGCCCCTTGGCGGGTTGCGGAAGTTTTGGAAGCTGCGGGTTACGCGGTGCAGAGCAACGACTCTCTGCTCCAACAGCGGGTGCTCGAGCAGCTCGAGGCCCGCTCCTGGGTTGCCCCGCCCTCGGCAACGCTTGCCGAAGTTCGGGCGCTGCTGCTGCTTTCCCTGGGCCGGCGCACCGAGGCCTGGGCTTGGGCTGCCGAGGCGCGGCGACGGGCACCGTTCCGGCTGGAGCTGGCACAGCTGGAGGCGCGATGTCGCCCATAAGCGCTGAGGTACTGCTGCTCCCCCTGGCCTGCCTCTGGGTGGCTGCCGCGGATGGGGTAGGGATTCGGCCATGGGTAGCAACGCTCACCGCTGCGGTGCTGGGCGCTCTCGCCTTTCGCCGGCTGGTGCGCGGGGTGCGTCTCGGAGCACCGTTCTTTTGGCTCGCGGGGCTTTCCGGGTGGGTGGCAGCCGAGGGTTTGGCCCAGCCGGTGCCTTGGGAGCGGGCCGCGTACCTTTTCGCGTGCTCGCTGGCGGTGCTGGCCTCGGCCTTGCTTTCCGGGAGCCCCCGGGGGCGCCAATGGCTCGCAGCTGCGGCGGTGGCCTCGGGGCTTTTGGCTGCCGTTTGGCTGGTGGTGGAAAGGCTCGCCCTTGGGGGACGCCCCGGGGGTCCCACGCTCAACCCCAACTTGGGGGCGGGGGTTGCGGCGTTCGCCTTCGCTCTGCTGCTGGCTAGTGGCCGCTTTCCTGGCCGCTTGCTGGCAGCGGCGGTGCTGCTTTCCGGGGTGCTGGCAGCAGCATCTCGGGCCGCGAGCTTGGCGGTGCTGGTGGCGGCTGGGGTGGTGGCGGGACGCCACCGTCGTCTTCGGCGCCCGCTGCTGGTGGTAGCTCTGGTGGCGGTGGGCGGCTTGGCGTGGCGCCTGGCCACGGACCGGGATCCGCTGCGCTTCGAGCGGCTGCGCATCTGGCGCACCGCAAGCCAAGTGGCCTTGGCCTACGCCCCCTGGGGGACTGGTCCAGGGGGGTTCCCCGACGCGGTTCTGGGCTTTAACTTTCCCCGGGACGGGGAGTTCGCACGCTTTGCCCGGATCCCTTCTTTGGCGGAAAACGACTGGCTGCACCTGGCAGCTACCTTGGGGTTGCCTGGGGTGCTCTTTGCCTCGGGGCTTGCGGCCAGCTTGCTGCGGCGGGCTTGCCGCAAAGGTGGAACGGACCTTCCACCGTTGATGGCGCTTCTGGTGATGGGGGCTTTCCACACCTATCTCCTCTGGCCCGTGGGGGCGATGCTGGCGCCAGCGGCGGGGCGCTTTGCCGGCAAGACCCGCCTGCGGCTCTCCCGCCCCCTGGCGCTGCTCTGGGTCTGGCCTTGGGCGGTGTTCCTGGCGGTGGCGCTGGCCTGGCCCCGGGGGCCGCTGGGGGACAGGCCCCAGGCGCTGGAGGGGGCCATCGGCCGAGCGCTCCGGGAAAGCCCGTCCCGGGAGGTGCTGGCCCAGGCGCTGGTGCAAGCTGAGGAGCTGGTACGCATCGCCCCCCGGGCGAGCCGCAGCTGGGAGCTGGCGGGGCTTGTGGCCTACAATCTGGGCTTGAGCACCGGGGACGCAGCGCTGGTGCGCAAGGCGGTGGAGGCGTTCCAGAGCGCGCAGCGCCGCAACCCCAAGGGCGTGTGGGCCCCGCTCGGGGAAGCCACCGCCTGGCTCGCCCTGGGGGAGAGCGCGCCGGCGAGAGCTGCGGCGGCCCGGGCGGTGCAGCTGGAGCCCAACTGCGTGCGTTGCTGGCTCACCCTGGCCCAAGCCCAGCTTTTCCAGGGAGAGCTAGCAGCCGCCCGGGCTTCCCTCCTCCGGGGGCAGACGGCGTTACGCGAGGCCAGAACCACCAGCTTCGTTTCAGCCTATGAGCGGGAACTCGCCGCCTGGGACCCAGCCCTCGCTTCCCTTCTCGCTCAGGCCCTGGAGGTGCAACCTTGAGAAAGCTCTGGGAGCTTGGAGCTGCATGCGTGCCGGGTATCGTGGTAGCGGCCCTGGGGCTTTTCGGTTATGTGCCCACCGCCCGGGACGGACCCAGCTACTTCCTGCCACTGCGGCTCCGCACTGCCCAGGTGCTGAGCGGAGAGCACTCACCCTGGCTCATGCTGGAATCCGGCTGCGGCGAACCTTTTTTTGCCAACCCGCAGTCAGCGTTGCTGTACCCCCCGGCCTGGGGAGCCCTGCTGCTACCCCCGGAGCGGGCCCTGGGGGTGGAGGTGGGGTTGCACCTGGCTTGGATGGGCCTTGGGGTTTTTTTTCTCGCAAAGCTCTTGGGGGGCGAACGGGGAAGGGCAATGGCGGCGGCATGGGGGGTGCAGCTTTCCGGGCCGGTGCTTTCCGCCGCCGGAATGCTGAACAACTTGGAAACCGCTGCGTGGCTGCCCTGGATGTGGTGGGCGGGCCTTGCGGGCAGATGGCGGCTCCTGGCCGTGGCGGTGGCCGCCGGCTTCCTCGCCGCAGAGCCTTCTTTGGCCTTGGTGGGCCTCGCAGCAGCCATCTTTCTTGCGCCTGGACGCAAAGCGCTTCTCGCTTGCCTTTGCGGCATGGGCCTGGCTGCGGCGCAACTGTTGCCCATGGCGCTGTGGATTGCGGGGGGCGACCGGGGGCCGGCTAAGCCCTTGGAGGCGGTCTCCGCAGGGGGCGTGGCCCTGGGGGAGCTGCCTGCCCTTTTGTTTCCTGGTTGGCCCGGCCCCGAGGTGGCGGTAAAGTTTTTGCCCAGCATTACCTTGCCGGCCTGGATGTTTCTCGCCGTGGGTGCTCTTCCAGGCCGGCAACTCACCCATCGTCGTCTGGCCTTGGCAAGCCTTGCCTGCACTTTCTTGGCAGTGCTGCCCACGCTCCCCTGGGGGGACGCCCTCTGGGCTGGGCTTTCCTTGGGCTTGGTACGTTTGCCTGGCCGGTTCCTTCTGCCGGGGGCGGTGGCCCTCGCCGCCCTGGCAGGAGCTCTCTCCTGGCCCCGCCGGGTTTGGTGGTTAGCGACGGCTGGCGGTATGGCTGTGGCAGGGTTGCTTTTTAGCTCGACACCTTGGCTAGCGCTTTCCCAGGCCGCGTTGGCCGCCATGGCCCCGTGGTTTCCTGGAGCAGCGGTAGTGGGAGCGGCCACTCTGGCAGCCCACACCTTGCCTCAGCTGGCGTTGGCCCGTTGGGCCCCAGCCCCACCGGCGTGCTCCGTGTCCCAGGTGGGGCATCGGGTTTTTCCTCTCCCGGTGGACCTGCGCCAGCTTCGTTGGGCGCTGGAGCACCAGCCCCAAGGTCCCCTGGACTTGGGTTGGGGGTACAGCGCCTTGCTTCAGGGCCGCCAGGTGGTCCGCTCCCACGGCCCATTGGTAAACCGCCACCTGGCACGGCACCTCGCCGAAGCGGACAAGGGCCCCCAGGGGAGTTGGTGGGTGGCAAGCTTGGGTGCGTCTCGGCTCTTGGCACTGCGGCCTGTGCCGGGATACCCAGTGCTTTGTCAAGAGCGAGGGGTGTGGGTCCAGGGCAACGGGGAGGCCTTCCCCCTCTGGGGGCTTGTCCCACACCTGCCCCAGCCCGGTGAGGCGCTCTCCAGGACCGGCGCGGTGCGGCTTACACAACAAGGTCTCCACACCTGGGTCTTTTCCCTTGCAGCACCAGAGCAAGCGTTTTTTCTCTGGCTTTTCCCTCCGGATCCGGGGTGGCGGTTTTATTTGGACCAAAAGCGGGAGACTCCCGTGAGGGGTGTGGGTATTCTCCAGGGGTTGCCTATCCCCCCGGGGGAGCATCGGCTGGAGGTGCAGTACCGACCTGCTGGTCTTGAGGTTGGAATCCTGCTGAGCTTGGCAGCTGTTGTGGGGGTGGCATGGCCACGCTGGTGGTGACGCTGTTCGTGGTTTCCGGAGCGGCTGCTCTGGCGTACCAGGTGGTGTGGGTTCGAGCGTTGGGTCTGGTGCTGGGCAACTCCCTCTGGGCGGCAGTGGCGGTAGTGGCGGCCTACATGGGAGGGATGGCGTTGGGTAGTGGGTTGGCCGCCAGGGTGCTGCCCAGGGTGCGCAGGCACCTGCGCCTTTACGGGGCTTTGGAGGCAACTGCGGCTCTGTGGGCGCTGCTCACCCCCCAGATCCTCCCGGGGCTGCAACGCGCAGCTGCTCACCTCGGCCCTGAGCCCTTGGCCTCCTGGGGTTTGCCGCTGCTAGGTCGCCTGCTTCTGGCCTGGGGTTTCCTTGGGGTGCCCACAGTGGCATTGGGGGCCACGCTGCCGGTGCTGGCGGCCCGGGTGCCGGCACAGCTCTTAGGGCTTTCCGTGGCTCGCCTGTACGCGGCCAACACCGCCGGCGCGGTGCTAGGAACCGTGGGTGCAGGGTTTTTCGGCCTGCCGCTTTTGGGGGAGCGAGGAGCGATGGCCCTGGCAGCCATCGCTGCTCTTGGAGTGGCAGGGGTGGCGTGGTGGCTGGAGGGAAGGCTTCCTGCGGCAGGCGCAGCCATGCCCACCCAGAAAGGCCGTCCCGGGCGATTGCTCCTGTACCCGTTTCTCTTTGGCTTCACGGCGCTGAGCCTAGAGCTGGTATGGACCCGGGTGCTGCTCCTGCACCTGGGCTCCCGGGTGTACGCCTTTAGCCTGCTCTTGGCGGTTTACCTGGCAGGTCTTGCTCTGGGAAGCGCTCTGAGTCGGCGCCTTTTACCCTTTGGTCGTCGGGCGCTGGCTTGGTGCCAGTGGGTCCTTTCCGTGGCACTTTTGCTTCAGCTTTTCGTGCTCGCGCATTTTGGGCAACTTTTGGCGTTCCTCGCGGCCCAGTTCAAGCCAGCCAACTTCTTCACCTTGGAGCTTACCCTGGCCCTTGGGCTTTTGCTGCTGCTGGCCCTGCCCACCACGGCGTTTGGCGCCAGCTTCCCCTTGAGCGTTGAGGTAGTGCCGGGTTTGCGAGGGGGCGGCGAGCACACGGGCTTGGTGGCTGCAGCCAACACCTTGGGGGCTATCACGGGCAGCGTGGCGGCACCTTTGCTTTTGGTTCCCCTTTTGGGTACCCAGGACCTGCTTCTGGGCTTTGCTGTCCTGGCCTCGGCGCTGGCTTGGAGCCTATGGCCTTCCTCTGTCCTTCGCTGGAGTTGCGGTGCCGCTGCCAGCGCTGCCATTGTCTTGGCCTTGGTAGTGCCCCGGGGCTTTGTGCTTAGGGGCGCCGGGGTGCTCCAGCAGGGAAAGGTGGAGGAGCTGCGGGAAAGCGCCAGCGGCACGGTGATCGTGCGCCAGGTGGAGGATGCTCGGGGGTTTTGGCGCTCGTTGGAGATAAACGGGGTGAATGTGGCCGGCACTTCCCCTGAGCTGTGGGGGATCCAACGCCTCCAGGGCCATTTGCCGCTGCTGTTGCACCGCTACCCCCGCCACGTCCTCCACATTGGGTTCGGCTCCGGCGGTACCGCCTGGGCTGTTTCTCGCCACGGCTCTGTGGAGCGCATGGTGGTAGCGGAAATCGCCCCCGAGGTCCTGGAGGTGGCGGACCGGTTCTTCCTGCCGGTAAATCATGGCGTGCTCCGGGACCCCAGGGTGCGGGTGGTGGTGAACGACGGGCGCAACGTGTTGTTGGCCAGCTCGGATAAGTTCGATGCCATCCTCTCGGACTCGATCCATCCGGTGTTTGCCGGTAACTCTTCCCTGTACACCAAGGAGTACTTTGAGCTCTGCCGCAAAAGGCTCAACCCGGGCGGCGTGGTATCCATGTGGTTGCCGCTTTACTCGCTGCGCACTGACTCTTACCTGGCGATCCTCCGGGCGTTCTGGGAGGTCTTTCCGCAAACCGTAGTGTGGTACGACGTTTCGGTGCGCAACGAGTTCACCGTGGTCACCGGCAGGGCCGAGCCCGGGCCGGTACAGCTGCGCTGGGAGGCGCTAGAGGAACCGGCAGTTCAAGCATCGCTGGCCGAAGCCCGGGTGCGCTCCCCGGAGGATTTGGCCTCCCTGGTGCTCCTCGGGCCGGAGGAGGTGGCCCGTCTGGTGGCCCTTGTTACCCCACACCGGGACGACTACCCGGAAGTGGAGTACCTCTCCGGTAGGCTCCTGGACCGGGAGCGGTCCTGGCTTGCCAACTTCCAGCTCCTCTGGGAGGCGCGGTGCATAAAAAACCCCTTTGCTTCGTTCCCGGGGGACTGGGAGCGGGTGCGACGAGGGCGAGACCAGGCCCTTGCCCGTCACTTGGAGGAGCTTGCGGCCCTTTCGAAGCTGGCCGCTTCCCGGTAGAGGGCCACAAGGGACCGAGCTGCGGCTTCCCAAGTAAACTGCCTCGCCCGGGTAAGCCCTCCCTCCCGCAGCTTGCCGCGCAAGGCTGGGTTGCTGGCAACCCCCAGGAGGGCAGCCAGCCAGGCTTTGGGATCGTCGGGAGGGAGCAACAGAGCAGCATCACCGCACACCTCGGGGAGGGCTCCAGCCGCGGCAGCCAGCACCGGGCAACCGCAGGCCATAGCTTCCAGCGCGGGCAGGCCAAACCCTTCCCACCGAGAGGGGAAAACCAGAGCCAGGGCCTCACGGTAGGAGGCCACCAGGGCAGCTTCGTCCGCCTTGGGCAGCAGCTCTACCCTCCCCTCGAGACCTAAAGCCCGAACCAGTTGGAGGACCCGGGGCGTTTGGGCCACAGAACCCACAAGGCGCAATGGGGGTAAAGCTTGAGCCTCGGGGCAAGCGTAGGCTTGAAGCACCACCTCCCAATTCTTGTGGGGCTCACCGCCGCCAACCCCAAGCACGAACCTCTCCCCAGGTTCCTTCCCCGGGGAAAAGCCCTTACTCACCCCGTGGTGGATTACTGCGGTTCTGGATGCCAACGACGGAAGCAAGCCCGCCAGCTGGCTGGCGGCGAAGTTGGAAACGGCGTGAATAAAGCGTGCCCGGCGCAGGGAAAGAATCCCCCCACGCCCGCGCTGGCGCTGCCACCAGCCCAAAGTGCCGGGAAAGAAAAAGGGTGTGGCGTCGTGGAACGTAGCCACCACCGGCACCGGCACACCGAACGGTACCCCCCAGGCGGGCAGGTGTAACGCGGCAAGCTGGAAACGACGGCAGGTCCAGGCCCAGGCGGGGCCGTCCCAGAGGAAGGCCCCCCGCCGGGGACGGTGCAGCTTGATGATGCTTGCTCCCTCCGAGTACCATGCAGGAGGCACATGGGCGAAAGACGGTACAAAGATCACAAGCGCATCCCCGGCTTCCCCAGCCAGAGCCGGGACCAGCTCCCGCACCATGCGGCCGAACCCCCGATACGGATCGAGGAAAGCTGCCCGGGCGTCGAAACCCCAGCGCATGAAACAAGCTTGGCACGCCAGGGCCCTGTTGCACAATGCACCTGATTGTAGGGATGGACGGCAAACCCCTGGCCCCGCCCAGGGCCGGCGTGTACCGCTACACCGCGGGGCTTGTGTCAGGCTGGCAGCGCCTTGGGCCGGTCGATGCCGAGCTGGTGGTGCTCCAGCCCAAGAGGCCGCGGCGCACCGCTCCTTGGGTGCTTCTGGACCTCCAGTGGGCCACCTGCCGGCGCTTTCACGTGTTCCACTTCCCGTTCTACTACCCGCCGCTTTTCCCCTGCTGCCCTGTGACCGTGGCGATCCACGACGTGTTGGTGCTCACCAACCCGGAGTGGTTTTCCGGGGGCCGCTTCAACACCTTGCGCTGGCTTATCCCCAAAGGGGCGCGGCGGGCCTCGGCGGTGGTCACCGGTACCCGCTGGGTGGCGGGGCAGCTGGAGGAGATCTGCCGGGTCCCTGCTGAGCGGATCCGGATCATCCCCTACGGCCTGGACCACCAGCGTTTTGCTCCACCCGATCCCCAGTGGGTGGCCGAGGTAAAAACCCGTTTGGGCTTACACCGCCCCTTCCTGCTCATGGTGGGGGCGCTGGAGCCCCGCCGGGGGGTGGACACGTTGCTGCAAGCTGCCTGGCTCCTCCGGGAGCGGGGGGAGGAGTTGGAACTGGTGCTGGTAGGTCAGGAGCGAGGGGCAGTACCGGCATTGGCCGATCCGCCGGCCTGGGTGCGGCGCTTGGGGTTTGTGGAGGACGCCTTGCTCCCCGCCCTTTACGCCGGGGCCGCGGTGGTGGTGGCCCCCTCCCGGGGAGAGGGGTTCGACCTGCCCGTGCTGGAAGCCTTAGCCTGCGGCGGGGTGGTGGTGGCCTCGGATATCCCGGTGCACCGGGAAGTCTTCGCGTCGGCCGTGCAGTTCTTCGCCACTGGGCAGGCGGAGGCCCTGGCCGCGGCGGTGCAGCAGGTGTTGGAGGATACGACACTGGCCAGAACCCTGCGCCAGGCAGGGCCTAAGCTCGCCCAAAACTTCCGTTGGGAGCGAGCCGCTGCCCAGCACCTTGCTCTTTTCCGGGAGGTGGCGTGAGGGCAGCGGCGGTGGTCATCAACCACAACGGGGGGGAGGACCTGGGGGCTTGTTTGGCGGCGCTGGCGCGCCAGTCAGTGCCGGTGCAGGTGGTGCTGGTAGACAACGCCTCCAGCGATGGCTCCCGCCGCTTTGTGGATGACCCACCACCTGGGGTGACCGTCCTGCGCCTTTCAGAAAACCGCGGCTACGCTGGCGGTGCCAATGCCGGGCTTGCGGCCTGTCCACCGGAGGTGGAGGCGGTGGGTTTTTTTAACCCGGACTGTTTTCCCGAGCCGAATTTTTTCTCGGTTTGTCTCGGGGTGCTGCGGGCGGAGCCCCAGGTAGGGGGCGTTGCGCCCCGGCTCCTGCGTCCAGATGGGGTGACGCTCGACTCCTGCGGGCAACTCCTTACCCCCTGGGTGCTTATGGTTCGGGACCGAGGGTACGGGCAGCCGGCAGAGGGCGCTTTTTTGGAACCCGCCTCGGTGCTGGCGGCCTGCGGTGCCGGCATGGTGTACCGCCGGGAGGCCTTGGAGCGGGTGCGGGTAGGTGGCGCAGTGTTCCCCGAGGAGTTCTTCGCTTTTTGGGAGGACCTGGACCTGGGGTGGCGGGTGTGCAACGCGGGGTTTGTGGTCCGCTACGAACCCCGGGCCGTGGCCGTGCACCGCCGCGGGGCCACAGCCAGCCCGGGGCGAGGAAGGCTACTCTTCCGCCGCCCACCTCCGGTGGCCGCGGGGATTTTTCTCAACCGCTGGGCCGCATTAGTCCGCAACCTCCACCCCCGGGACGCTTGGTGGCGGTTGCCGGTCCTGCTAGTCTGGGATGCGGCGATGGTGCTGGCGTTGGCGTTGCGCAAACCCCAAGCCCTAAATTTTTTGCGTGAGGCCCCTGGAAGGCTTGCTCTGGCTTTCCGCCAGCGGCGAATGCTGCGGCGCCGGCCTTTGGGGGAGCTTCTGCCATGAGCTTTTGGTACGTCCCCGCGGCATTCCTCGTGGCCACGCTGCTGTCCCTTTATCTCACCCCTCAGGCCCGGGCTGCGGCGCTGCGCCTGGGGATCGTGGACCGCCCTGACGGGAAGCTCAAGACCCAGCGGGAGCCGGTGCCGTACCTCGGGGGGCTTGCGGTTTTCCTCGCTTACCTTCTGGCGTTAGGCCTATTGACGGCGTTTGATCGGCAGGTATTGGCCATGCTCCTAGCTGGCACCCTGGCACTCTTGGTGGGGCTCGTGGACGACTTTGGGGTGCTTTCCCCGGTGCCGAAGGTGCTGGGGCTGGGGGTAGCAGTGTTTGCGTTGTTGCGAGCCAGGGTGATCGTGGAGCTGGTGGAGCTGCCCTTTGCGCTTCACTGGTTGCTCGCGGCCCTCTGGCTGCTCCTTCTCGCCAACGCCTGGAACCTGGTGGACGTGATGGATGGGCTTGCCCCGGGGCTTGCGTTGATCGCCGCTGGCGGCATGGCAGTAGTGGGGATCTTTTCCGGGCAGGGGGACTTAGCGCTACCCGCGGCGGCCCTGGCCGGGGCGGTGCTCGGGTTCCTCCCCACCAACTTCCCCCCGGCCCGGATCTACCTGGGAGATGCGGGAAGCCTGTCGCTAGGCCTCACCTTGGGGGCTTTGGCGCTAGCGGTGCGGTGGAGCGAGGTGTCCCCGGCGGGGTTCTTGGCGCCGTTGGCGCTTTTTGCACTGCCCCTTTCTGAAGTGGCCTTCCTCGTGGTGCTGCGAGCCCGCAGGGGGATCCCTTTCTGGCAAGGAAGCCCTGATCACGTGGCGTTGCGCTGGCGCAGCTTGCGCCAGGGGGATGGGAAAGGGGTGTTGCTTCGCTTGTGGGTTTGGCAAGCGGCGTTCAGCGGGGTGGGGGTGGCGCTGGCACTTTCTCCAAGTTTTTGGCCCCCGCTGGTGGCTCTGGGTGGGCTTTCCCTGGCCTGGGCCCTGTGGCTTTTGCGCTTGTCCTTCGTGCGGGTGGCAGCGTGAGGGTAGTGGTGATTGGTGCGGGGCTCTCAGGGCTTTCCGCCGCTTGGCACCTGGCGCAAGCCGGAGTGGAGGTGTTGGTGTTCGAGAAGGAACGCCAAGTAGGAGGAGCCTGTCGCACGGTGTTCCGGGAGGGCTTTGCTTTCGACCTTACCGGCCATTTGTTGCATTTGCGCCTGGCAGAAAGCCGGCGGCTGTTGCGCCAGTTGGGCTTGGCCAAAGCCTTCCGCACCCATCGGCGCCGGGCCGGAATCCTCTTGGCTGGTCGGGTGAGCCCGTACCCGATCCAGATTCATACGGCGCGGTTGCCCAAGGCCATCCGTCGGGACTGCCTTCTAGGCTTCGTGCGGGCCTGGGCCCAGGGGCGGGAGGAGGCGGCAAGCTTTGGGGACTGGGTGCTGACCCGGTTCGGGGAGGGTTTTGCCCAGCACTTTTTTTTCCCGTACAACCGCAAGCTCTTCTGCACCGATCCCTTTGAGCTTACCACCGAGTGGGTGGGGCGCTACGTCCCGAGGCCATCCCTAGAGGACGTGGTGGATGGGGCGTTGGGGCTCTTCCCCGCAAAAAGAGCGGTAGGCTACAACGCCCGCTTTTTGTACCCCCGGGAAGGTGGGATTGGCGTTCTGGCAGAAGCCATAGCCCGGCGGCTGCCCGGTAAGGTGCGCCTCGCTTCGCCGGTGGTCCAGGTGGAGGTGGGGGCCAAGCGGGTCTACCTGGCTGACGGCGGCAAGCTGCCCTACGACTGGCTCGTGGCCACCTGTGCGCTGCCCCAGCTGGTGGCTATGACCCTGGGGCTCCCCGAGGCGCTGCGCCGGCAAGCGGGGCGCTTGGCCGCCGTGGGGGTCTGGAACCTCAACCTGGCAGTCCAGGGGGCGCCTTCCCGCCGGGAGCACTGGCTTTACTGCCCCGAGCCCCATTTGCCGTTTTACCGGGTGGGTTTCCCCTCGAACCACGGCAGGGTGGCCCCGGAAGCGTGCCACACGGTTTCGTTGGAGGTCAGCGCCCCTTCGGGTCAAGCTCCACCCGCGGGGTGGGAGGAATCTTCTCTCGCCGCCCTGGAAACCACGGGGCTTTTGCGCTCGCGACAAGAGGTGCTCTTCACCCACCTCGAGGTGGTGGACCCGGCCTACGTGGTGTTTGACCGGCACCGCCCGGAGGTGGTGGCAGCGCTTCGGGATTTTTACCGTCGGCACGGCGTGCTGCTCTGCGGCCGGTGGGCGGAGTGGAAGTACTCCACCATGGAGGATGCCCTCTGGGACGGTGCAGCCGCCGCACGAAGGGTGCTGGGGGCATGAGACTCCGGGTGCTCCACGTGATCACCATGCTGGAGCTGGGGGGAGCCCAGCGCAACACCCTGGACACCGTGCGGCTGCTGCCCCGGGAGCAGTTCGTCCTGGGCTTGGCTTGCGGGGTGGGGGGCGAGCTGTTCGAGGAAGGGGAGCAGCTCGAGGACGTGGCGTTCTTTCCGGTGCCGGAGCTGGTGCGGGAGGTCCGGCCGCTGCTAGACCTTCGAGCTTTTTGGGCGCTGCGCCGGGTCATCCGGGCGTTCCGTCCTCACCTGGTCCACACCCACTCCTCGAAGGCGGGGGTGTTGGGGAGGCTCGCGGCTTGGGCCGAAAAGGTACCCATCGTGATCCACTCGGTGCACGGCTTTGGTTTTGGTCCCCATCAGATCCTTCCGGTGCGCACCGCGTTCCTCGCCGCGGAGCGCTTGGTGGCCCGGTTTACCACCGCGTTCATCGCTGTAAGTCGCGAGAACCTGGAGCAGGGGGTGCGGCTCGGGCTTTTTCCCCGGGAGAAGGTACAGGTGATCCGCTCCGGGATCGATCTAGCGGCGTTCACTGGAGCCCCGGACGGCGCGGCTGTGCGGTCAAGCTTGGGCATTGCCCCCGAGGACGCTGTGGTGCTCCAGGTTTCCTGCTTCAAGCCACAAAAGGCCCCGGAGCGCTTCGTAGCCATGGCAGCGATGCTGGTCTCCCAGTTCCCAAGGGTGCAGTTCCTCTTGGTGGGGGACGGGGAGCTTCGGGGAAGCCTCCAGCGGTTAGCAGTAAGCTACGGTCTCGCCGACCGGCTGCGATTTTTGGGGTGGCGGCGAGACGTGGCGGCCCTCTTCGCCGCGGCGGACGTGGTGACCCTCACGTCCCGGTTTGAGGGGCTGCCCCGGGTGTTGGTGGAGGCCCGGGCCTGCGGCAAGCCGGTGGTGGCCATGGCGGTGGATGGGGTGGTGGAGGTGGTGCAGGACGGGGTAAACGGCTTTCTGGTCCCGGAGGGGGACGTGGTGGCTCTGGCGGAGAAGGTGGCCTGGCTGCTTACCCACCCGGAGCGGGCCCGGGCTATGGGGCAGGCGGGGCGAAAGGGGCTTGCCGAGTTTTCCCGGGAGCGCATGGTGGCGGAGCAGTCAGAGCTTTACCTTAGACTCTGGCGCGAGACGGTTCTATGAGCGGGCTTTCTTTTTGGTTTGTGCCGCTGGTTGCTGGACTTTTCGGCTTGGTGGTGGGGAGCTTTCTGAACGTCGTCATCCACCGTGTTCCCAGGGGACAGTCGGTGATTTCCCCCCCTTCCCACTGCCCCGGCTGTGGTAGTCCCATTCGCTGGTACGACAACGTCCCTGTGCTTTCGTACCTTTTGCTCCTAGGGCGGTGCCGTGTTTGTCGCGCCCGCATTCCGCTTCGTTACCCGCTGGTGGAGCTGGCTACGGGGGTACTTTTTGTGGGTGTTGCAATGCGTTTTCCGCTGGGGCTTCCTGCACTTCACGCGGTGCTTTTGGGTTGTCTTTTGATCGTTCTGGCTTTCATTGATTTGGAACACCTGCTGTTGCCGGATCTGCTCACTCTTCCCGGTACCTTTCTGGGATTGCTTCTGGCGGTGCTTGGGGGGCCCACCCCCTTGGCTTCCGCCTTGGTGGGGACCGCGCTGGGGTTTGTCATCCCCTTGGCCATCATTTGGGCTTACCGCTTGCTGCGGGGCGTTGAAGGGATGGGCCTAGGAGACGTGAAGCTGTTGGGGATGCTGGGGGCTTTCCTTGGGTGGCAAGCCATGCTGTTGACCCTGGCGCTAGCGGCAGTGGCAGGGGCCCTGGTAGGTGTGGGCCTCATCCTTGCCGGCAAGGGGTCCCGAGAAACCGAGCTCCCCTTTGGCACGTTTCTCTGCGGCGCGGCACTGGTGGTGCTGTTCTCAGGCCCGAAGCTTCTGGCCCTGGTGCGCTGGGGCTGGGTATGAGCAACCTCCCGGTGCGCCGCTTCGCCGAGGTGCGCGGGCTTTTGGGCGCGGTGATCGTGCTTTTAATCCTGGGCACCGTTTTACCCCTCCTGGGCCTCACCTTTTCTTCAGTGGCAAGCCAGGAGCGCCCGGATCCGCTTTTGGTAACCGCGGCAGCGGTTGCGGCAGCGCTGCAAGGGGAAGGCCCGCTGCCCAACGCGGAGCTTGTTCGCCTGGCGGTGTTTTCCGGGAGCACCCCGGTCTTGCGGGTGGGCAGCGTGCCGCTTGAGCCCTTTTGGCCCTTCACGTCGCAGCAGGAATGGGAGCTGGCTGGCCGGCCGGCGGTGGCTTCCGGGGTGTGGAACGGCGAACCGCTACGCGTGGTGTTTTGGCCCTTGCGGGATGGGGAGGTGTTGCACCTCTACGCGCGCCAGCCCCGGGGGACGTCTTCTCCATGGCTCGCTATCACCGTAGGGCTTTCGTTGCTCTTGAGCCTTGCAGGGGGAGGGCTCGCTTGGTACCTGGTGGGCCGTGTGCTTGCCCCGTACGGGGAGCTTTTGGAGGAGGCTCGAAAGTTTGCGGGGAAGGCGGGGGAGGCCCCGGAGGATCGCTTCCTGGTAAGCACGTTCCGCCAGGCGGTGCAGAGGGTGGAACAGCAGGAGCGAGAGCTTGCCTCCCGGGCCCAGGAGCTTGCAGAGCTCGCGGCGGGGCTTGCCCATGAGCTGCGCAACCACCTGGCGGTGATGGACGGCTACCTGCGCCTGACTCGGGAGAACCCCCGGGAGCTGGGGCGCTACCTGGACATCCTCACGGGAGAGGTGCGCTCCCAGCGGGATTTTTTAGAGCGTTTTTTGGCCTTTGTCCGCCCCGAAAACCTCTCCCCCACCCAAGTGGCGCTGGGGGGTTTGCTGCAAGAGCTGGCCACCAGGCTCGGGGCCCAGTACCCCGATGTGGCGCTGGAGGTGCAAGGTGAAGGGGTGGCCTGGGTTGATCCCACCGCGGTGCGGGTGGTGCTGGAGAACCTTTTGCGCAACGCTTGCGAAGCGGCCAGGCGCCAGCCGGGAGGGTGGGTGAAGGCCACCGTGGAAGAGCAGGCCCGTCAAATTGTGGTAACGGTGGTGGACAATGGCCCGGGGATCCCGGCGGAGCTTGTAGGGCAACTGTTCCAGCCGTTTGTCTCCCAAAAGCCTGGAGGTGGTATCGGCCTGGCTTTGGCTCGACGGCTTGCCCGGGCCTGCGGTGGGGAGGTGGAGCTGGGGGCAGCAGCCGGCCCCACGGTTTTCCTTTGCCGACTGCCCCGGGAGCGCCAGGCATGACGGGGCCGGTGCTTTTGGTCGAAGACCGGGAGCAGCTGGCCGCCATGCTGGCGGAAACCCTCGCCCGGGACGGTTACGCGGTGGAGGTTTGCGCCCGGGGTGACGAGGCCATTACCCGAATCCAGGAAGGTCCGCCGCTTTTGGCGGTGATCACCGATTTGAAGCTTCCCGGTCAAGACGGCTTGGCGGTGTTGGCGGCAGCGCGGGCCCGGGACCCGCAGCTGCCAGTTTTTCTGATCACCGCCTTTGCTTCGGTGGAAACAGCGGTCCAGGCCCTCAAGCTGGGGGCCCGGGACTACTTTCCGAAGCCTCTGGAGCTCCCCCGCCTTTTAGTGGCCCTCCGGGCCGCCACGGCGCCCCGGGAAGCGCTGTTGGCAGGGGAGCCCCATCCGGACGCACCCCCGTTGGTGGGATCGAGCCCCGCTTTTCTTGCTGCGTTGGAAGCGCTGCGGCGAGTGGCGCCCACTGAGGCCTCGGTGCTGCTTCTAGGGGAGTCGGGCACCGGCAAAGAACTCTTCGCCAGGGCTTGCCACGCCTTTTCGCCGCGACGCTCCGGTCCCTTTGTGGCCTTTGCCTGTGCTGCGGTGCCAGAAACGCTCTTGGAGGCAGAGCTTTTTGGGTACGAACGGGGTGCCTTTACCGGGGCCACTAGCCGCCATCTTGGCCGCTTCGAGCAGGCCCAAGGTGGCACGCTTTTTTTGGACGAAATTGGCGAGATCGGCCCCGGGGTTCAGGTGAAGCTGCTCCGGGCCTTGGAGGAGCGGCACATTGCACGGCTTGGGGGCACCGGGGAGATCAAGGTGGACGTGCGGTTAGTGGCTGCCACCAACCGGGAGCTCGTAGCAGAGGTGGTTAAAGGCAAATTTCGAGCAGATCTTTACCATCGAATCAACGTCTTCCCCATCCCGCTTCCCCCGCTGCGCCAGCGGCGGGAGGATATTCCGGCCCTGGCACTGCACCTGCTGTCCCGGGCCGCTGCCCGGAACAACTTACCTTTGCCCCTGCTGCGACCATCGGCCTTGGGGGCGCTGGTACTGCCGGCGTGGCCTGGAAACGTGCGGGAGCTGGCGAACGTGGTGGAAAGGGTGGCGATCCTGTTTCCTGGGGAGCGGGTGGGGGCGGCGGAGCTGCCGCTGCCACGGGAGTTGTTGCGCAGCGGGTGGGAGCAAGAGCCGGTGCGCCAGCTGGCGATGCACGTGGCCGGCGACGAAGCTTTAGAGCTCGAAAAGCTTTTAGGCTAGCCCTTCCAGGCGCGGAGCGTGGCGGCGAAAAGCAGTTTGTCCTGCTCAGGAAACACCGCCCGCAGATCCAGGAGCAGCTGCCCCCGTTCCTGGCGGGGCACGACGGGTGGTTCCCCCAGGCGAAGCCGTCGGGCAAGGGCGGGGTCGTCGGGAAGGGCCACAGCCGCTGAGGGGACGGTTTGGTCGGGGGCGGTGCCGCCACCAAGCACCGCAGCCGTGCGCACCGCCTGGGCAGGAAGCCCAGCCTGGCGGAGCTTCTGGGCTAGCCCCCGGGCGCGCCGTAAGAGCCGTTCCGCGGGCTCTGCCAAGAGACGGTAGAGGGGGACGCGGTGCGGCTCTCCCGCAAGGTAGGCATCCAAAGTGGCAGCCAGGGAAACCA
>Ga0197142_1000328_pt1 | contig 43686 bp, 45 predicted proteins | sample GBS60_MetaG_FD_148614 | JGI IMG/M metagenome (GOLD analysis project Ga0197142, IMG submission 148614) | Sediment microbial communities from Great Boiling Springs, Gerlach, Nevada, United States - GBS 60_MetaG | ecosystem: Environmental > Aquatic > Thermal springs > Hot (42-90C) > Sediment... | reverse complement strand
GGGCTTTCTGTTAGATGGTAGCTCCACCGAGCCCTGCTATTATACCGGGTAGCATGATTATTACGGCAGCAGCTATGAGGCCTCCGAAGACCCAGAGTATTCCGCCTCCTGTCGCACCCTTAATCACGCCACCGATAGCAAGACCGATTCCGATGATGATACCGGGAAGACCCTGTACCCAGCCTACAATCTTGTCGTAGAGAGACTGGAACTCGGTACCCTGGCTCGTGTTGGCAAGAGCAAGACTTGTAAGCTGCATGACCATTACGAGGGTCATTACCAGTACCCTGGCGGTCTGTGACCTGAACATATCTGTACCTCCTTGTATTGTGATGTCTGGACGGAATGTCCAGAAGATTTATTCTTTATGGTAAAACTCAGTTTCGTACTTAAATGCTGGATCAGAGTAGGTAACTTCAACCCTTCTGTTTTTCGAAAAATCTGCTGAATCTTTGTAACAGCACTTTCCCTTCCACCTCAGTTTTAGAACGTCTTTGAGTTCAGGACTTAATGATTCCAGATATGCTTTGACACTTAAAGCCCTTTTAAGGGCAAGAGCATCGTTGTACTTCTGGGTACCGATTTTGCATGTAAATCCTGTTACATAAAGACCTTCCTTGTTGTTTTTGTCAGCAGTAGAAAGGAACCGTTCAATAGCGTTCATAGCGTCTTTAGAAAGTTCGTAACTGTCAAAGTCAAAGTAGACTGTAAGCTCCGCCTGTTTACTAGTACCTTTTTCTGAACGCGAGACAGAAGGCTCACGAACCGTTTCAGCTGAAGAAACTTCATCCTGCGCTGAAGGCACAACCGTCACGGAGATTTCCTTAGAGCTTTCAATGGACCTATTTCTGGCTTCTGCTAACAGTTTTACTGGTTTTATGACTTCAGTAAGTTTCGTTACGTCTTTACAGCGTTCTGTAATTACAAAGCCCTCCTGTTTCGTGTACTTAACGAAATCAGTCTGTGGATCGATTTGTGCAGAGCACAATAACATTCCTAAAAGGAGCGTCCACACATAACTATTAAATCAGTATTTCTTAAGAAAGAGGTCACTTTAATAAGAAAGAAAATAACTGAAACCTATTAAATTATTTTTCAATCTCTATTTTTTTCTTTTTTCTTAACCACAACAGCTGTTCCTGTAAGGTTTATGACTATAAACCCTCCACCCTTTCTACCTGTAGGTATAAACGTAAAGTGAAAATTCAGTCCGATAACTGCGTTAGCCTTCAGATTGTACGCCTGACTTATCAGTTTTGTAAGAGCGTTTTGTAAAGACTCCTGGATGGTAATAACCCAGTCATAAGACTTTCCCCCAAAAAAATCCCTGATGAGTGAAATAAAGTCTTTCAGAAAGTACATACTTGAAACCTCACTTGCAGAAACTACACCGAGATAATTTACTACCTCGTATTCCTGAAGAATACAGGTCGTCGTGATTAACATAGAAAGACCTCCTTTTGTCGTTTACGCGTTAAACGCAAGTCAAACGCGTCAGAGACTGTTAATATTGCTTGAGGTTTCTGTTTCTTTAATTTCCGCCTCTTTATCAGGAGCTTTATTGTCTGTTTCGGACTTCTGTTTTCTAGAAATTACGTCTCTTTTTAATTGTCTTCCCATTAACCAGTACTTTTTTATTTCCTGTGGAAAGAAGATTTCGTTCATGACCACGACATCCGTTCTTCCCATAATCGAAAAAGTTCCACTCGAGGAGACCTTATGTCCCTCAAATTCGAGCATAAAGATGTTTTTCATTTCGTTATAGAAGACGGGAAGAATACTGTAAACGGCTTTTTTGTATTTAAAGTATATTTTGATCTCCTCTGGAAGTTTATCGACGAGTTTGTTTCTTATGTTGCCCCAGAAGAGAATTACAGCTCCTGGTTTTTCTCCTTCTGGTGGGAAGTAAAAACCGTCTGGAAGACCCTTTTTCCATCCGTTTATGTTCAACTGCGGATTTATCTCCAAAAACGACTGGACGAATACGCTCTTATTCTTGAGAACGATCTCCTGGGCCTTTTTTGCGTGCTGGTTGGCAGCATAGTAGTCTGCTCTGTTTATGATGTTAATGAGGTCCTGGACGTAAACTGGTGCGTCGATCGGAACGTCTTTTGGCTTATGATGATAGGATATAGAGTAATAAAGTCCCGTATATTCTTCAGGAGAGTAGTAAGTAAGTATCTCCTCTTTAAGGGCATTAACTATAATCCCTCCGAGTTTATCGTGATAGGCTGCGTATGACATCCATGTTTCGCCATTTTTGTAGTACGTAAGAGTCTTACCGATGTCATGACCGGCACAGGAGTCCACGATGAGATGTTCCGGTATGTGGGGAAATTCAGATTTGAGGTCCTCAAGACTGTTGTGTAAGAACTCATTAATTCCTTTTATGTGATCGAGAAGTCCTCCTGGATACGACTGGTGGTTGTCGAGAGAAGCAGGCATTTCATGGTAATTAGAATATATTCTGAAAAATATCTCTGATACGGGAGTAAGACTCTTTCCTATCTTGTTTCCGTCTCTGTGGACGTAAATTTCAGGCTTGTAACTAGGAATTAATTGTAACTTTTCTTTTTTCTCCTTTACGAAAATAACCTTCAGTTTTTGATAGAGAAGTACGAGAATTATTAGAATTGAAAACATTAAGGTCCACGGTAACGTTATGTAAGTAAACACAAGTGCCTGTCTGGCAAATATTGCCGGATATATCTTTGCAAGTCCTACGATGTAATTATGCGTTTCGACATTACTTGTGGAGTTAAAGTCAAGTGTCGTTACATAAATAACACTTTTTTCGTAATAAAGAGTAAGTCTTTCTATTTCTTGCAGTTTTCTTAGTATGTATTTCTTTCCAAAAAGCACGGGCATCTTAAGGAGAAATTGTTGATTTCTGTTAATCTGTTTTAAAACGTTAATGTGGTATCTAACCTTATTACCGGAAGGTTCGAGGTAGAAGAAGAAAACCTTGTATCCTACGAAGTACAGTGGGATCAACACGGCAGTAATAATCAAAAGTCTTCTGAAAGAGAGAAAAACCTTCACGGTATACTCTCCACACATTCAGCGTCGTTGTAAACGAGGATCGTGTTTTTTACATAAAAGGATATTCTATTTCTACCACTTCTTTTCGAGTTATATAGAGCTTGGTCGGCAAGGGAAATTAGGTCGGTAAGTGTATATGCGTCCTCGGGATACGAAGCAACTCCGAAGCTTGCTGTAACCGTTCTTCTTAGACTGCACTGTCTGGATATCTCTCTTTTTAACTTTTTTACGATCTCAAGGGCCTGTTTTTTGTTACAGTCAAGAAACAGTATGAATTCCTCGCCGCCGTACCTGCCTGCAAGGTCGTTTTCTTTTCTTACTGATTGGACAAGAACGGAACCGTAAAGTTTCAGCAGTTCGTCGCCAGCCTGATGGCCAAAAGTATCGTTATAGGATTTAAAGTGATCTATGTCACACATAACGATCGTGCAAGGCTTAAGCCTTACCTTGTTGTTATCCAGAGCTCTGTCAGCCTCCTGCATGAATGTGTTTTTATTCAGAAGGCCTGTAAGGCCATCTCGGAATGCTTTGTTGTGTATGACTGTGTAATAGGATATTCCCTGTATAATAGGGCCCAGCTTTTTAAGTAAAATGGAGATTCTTAGATAGTTAAGATAATTACCTTTTATTTTTAGAGCTCCTATAAGATTAAAGGCTTCACAGGAAGGACACTTCTCGTTAAACTTTTTACTCCAGCAAATTTGTTTCTTGCCCCATAGGTAGCATTCCCTGTTAAAGCACTTTTTAATCTGCCAGCAGTAAGGCGACTTATATTTTACTGGTAGGTAGTAAGTATTGTTGAGCCTGACCGGTACGTCGTGAAAGAGAGACGTAGTTATGTACTGTTCGAGTCTTTCGTCAGTGTCTATGTTTTTAAACCCTATCCCCTCTGTAAATCTGTAAAGGTCAACAACAAAGGGATATTTATCAAGGAGGTACTCCTTCAGGGTAACGAAAAAGAAATCTAGCGTTAGGCACCCGAAGAACCTTCTGTAGAGGTTAATCTCTTTTGTTTTGACAATGTAAACGTAAAGAACTCCGAGGGTTACAAGTAAAGCTGTAATCAGTATAAATTGCACTTTTAACTCCTTTGCTGTCTTATTTTATCCAGCCAGAGAGATTGAAGTTTGGTAAAAATAAAGCATGTTTAGCAAATATAGGAGCTATTAGGAGAGACGAGATGAAGAGGACTTTACAGAAAAGAACTTCCCCCTTGGTAGACATAAGCCTTAGCCTTATTGACGGGGTAATAAAGGACTACATATCGTCAAAGGGAGTCGTAAAGGGATACCCATCGATAACTGGAAAAGAGCATTCTTACGTACTGAAGCTAAAGGATCCTTTCGTTACGAACAGTGATGTCAGACGCAACGACCTTGAGATAAAGGTTCTTACGAGTATAAAGGTTAATAGTGAAGTTCCTGCTGAATACGGTAAGGACTCAATAAAAGTAATAATTGTTGACTCTCGTACGCAGAGGATCGTTTACAAGTTTCCAAGGATATACAGAACGGATATTCAGAACGTCGTAAGAAAACTAAGTTTGTACATTGACAAGGCTGTTAACTGGATAAAAAAGATTCCCATATGCAGTAAGTGTGGGAACCCCATGGCCTTGTTAAAGAGTACGAGAAGGGATGGTTCTATGTCTCATTACTACTGGGGCTGTGTAAGATATCCTTTTTGTAAGAACAAGATCATTTATAAACAGGAATGAGCAATGCAAGAAGAAATTAACGAGTGGTTTAGTAGCAAAAAAGCAGAAGAAGAGGCGATAAAGCTTCTCAAGAGGAGAAAGATACAGATTCACACACAGATTCTTGTAGCTATTGCCATTTTTCTTTTTGTCCTTCTGGCTTTTTTAATTATTCTACCACTGACAAAACTTCCTGATGTGATTCACATTAATAGGTTTTCTGATCCTGCCGTGTTTAAGCAGTATCCCTACTGGTTTGTGATCAATGCACTCTTGATTAGCGGAGCTGTAATAGTTGCTTACATTCTAAACGTTTACATTACTAGGAAAAACAAGTTTGTACCTGTTTACGTTGCCGAATCCACGAACTGGCAGACAGGATACCAGTACAGGCCTGGCATAACGATAGGATTTAACAGTCTGACTAATGAAGAGATATTTATTCACGACAAGGATTTCAACCGGCACCTTGCAGTAATAGGGACGACTGGTGCAGGTAAGACGGCCTTTCTTATGTCGATAGCGTACCAACAGATTGCGCGTGGAGGAGGTTTAATATTTATAGAGGGTAAAAGCGTAAGTAAAACACGCGATCAGTTTATATACATGGTAAAGCAATTTGGACGTCTTGACAGTTTAAGAGTATTCGTTCCAATAGAACCTCAGATAAGTCACAGGTACAATCCTATTGACGTCGATAATCTGTATAAGACGACTGAGAAACTTATGAGGTTACTTCCACCCGTTTCTGAGTCGTCCGAGGCAAAGCACTATCACGACATCATAAAAAACACTCTTTACTTGTGTTTAAAGGTTCTCAAGAATACTGGCAAGACTTACAACTACAAGGACATATACTTTATGCTTGAGTATCCCGACGTTGCTATGGAGTACCTGAAAAGAATTCTGCAGGGATCTGGTAAGGACCTCGTTGATCTTGAGAAGCTTTTTCTCCAGTACAAGATGGATCCGACTTTTCAGCGTCAGATAAAGGGTATAACCTCCCAGCTCATGGGAATTACTGCTATAGACGACTCTTCAAACATCCTCTGTAGCGATTACACGGACATAAATATATACGAGACTATTATTAGCAACCAGATACTGTACGTAGCACTACCAACGATGGAGGCTTCAAAGCTAGCGGAACAGTATGGAAGGATACTGCTGGCTGACATTATAACGGCTATAGGAACCCTGTTCAAAGAGAGGACTACCCTACCTTTACCTTTTTATATCATAATGGACGAGTTTGCGTCCTACGCTGTTTCAGAGTATTCTAGGGTTTACGAGCAGGCAAGAAGTGCTAGAATAAGAGTAATCCCTGCTTTCCAAACTATCAGTGGAATCACAGACGAACAGAAAGGACTTTCTGAGGAGTTTCTTGACGCAACGATAGGAAATTGTTACATCGTATCTTTGAGGACGGGTGATCCTACGACGAGCGAATGGCTTTCAAAGGCCTTTGGTCAGAAGGAAAGTTTCGTTCTGGACGTCAGGGGCATGGATTCCCATAGTGAACAGGGGTCAATTCTCGACATAGAAAGTAAGATTTCTCCAAGGATTTCTACTGGATCAAACATTACACTTGGTGCGAGACAACAAGAAAGGTTTTTCGTTCTACCAGGAGATCTTATGAACCTTAAGATTGGTGAAGCGTACACTAATATTAAGAGTCATGAACCGTACAAGATGTATACCGTATACCTCGATCCGGACAGGCTTGCTCCACCTGACTATATTGGTGACTACGACATTCCGAGGTGGAGTAAGATTCCAGGTAAGATACTAAACCTTTCTGGGTATGTGGAGGACGTATTAAGAAAGAGAAGCTACAAGGAGGATTTCGTTCTTTACAAGACTACAGTTACTTCGTCTGAGTCTGGAGATAAGGAAACGGATGAGACTCGGAAGAAGAAGGGAAACGCGAAGCCAAAAGACAGATAACCTTACAGTCCCGAATTTATGAGGTCCTCGACAGAACGGGCTACAATGACAATGGCATTTTTCTTTCTGAGCCTTTCAAGAAATGCCTCCTGAAATGGCGTAAGTTTATTTTTTACCGTCTTACATTCTATGGCCACGAAACGCCCCTCTGGAGAGCAAGCTATAATGTCAGGGCTTCCCTTAAAACCTATCCTTATAGCTCTTTTTTTTCCATCTGGGTTTCTTAGAACAATAAGGCCCGTATTATTTCTTAATACCTCGTACCCCCTCAAAGTTAGGTAATTGATACAGGCATTAATGATGTCCCTTTCTCTTGCGGGGCAAACCTTTGCAGACTTATTCGGCAAACAGTCTCTTATACTGGACATTGTAGTTACAAAGGCGTATTAGCGTTCTCTTGTAGTTCAACTTCAACATCTTTTTCTTACACACCGAATCAAGTCCACACAGTTTTGAGCATATAGTTGACTGAACGCTATCAGACATCTCCATAAAAAACCTTATTACCATTTCAGGGGTAACGCCGTACTTATTAGCGAGATACCTGACGGTAAAAAGTGATATGGTATCAGGTGCATGACCGAATATTATTTCGTGGAGTATGTTAAGTTTTATGTAAATGGGAATTAGAGACTTATGCCTGCCTTTGTGAAATGGCATTTTTCGTTTATAGCGATTTATAAGTTTCTGAAGGACATCTTTATCGATAGACTTCTCGGACAGGTAGTCTTCACACAGATTCTCAATAAGACTTCTCGAGCACCTAAGAGCTGCAAGGTTCATTATTAACTTTTCTATTGAGTGTTTTCTGGACATGTTTTTACCTCACACCTGCAGTACGTACTTTTCTGAGTTTTACTGTATCTTTCTTTTTGCTATCGGTGTTAACGACTGTGGTTAGCATCGCATCAGACTCAATGGTTCTCTTAATAGAGCTAAAGGTCTCGATGTATCTGTCGAGATTCTGGAGCATGTCACCTGAATAGTGGTAAAGACTTTCTACGTCCTGTTTAATCCTCCACAGTTTCGTAACGATCGTTGAAACGTCACTATCCGTCTGGGTAATAATCGTAATGTCCTCTCTGTTTGCCAGGTACGACATAGTTCTGAATATCTGCATTTTGTATTCCTCTACTACCTGAATAAGTTTTTCAGTTACTTTCAGAAGTTTCGAATATTCAAGAGACGAAGATGCATGTTTTTCAGAGTTTGTTATCTCATTTTTAAGGAGTCCTTCTATAACGAAACTAAACTTTCCTTTACTTACTGTCTTTTCACGCATTGTTTCCCCCCCTTTTTTTTTCTATATTTAAGTTCAGGCACTTGCAATCTTCTCGATCTTTGTCTCTTGAATAATTCTTCTTACTTCTTTTTCCACTTCAGAGATGAACTTTTTAAGGTCTTCAAGAAGTGTGTGTGGAATTGTATCGGCTTTTATGTTTCTCAGGCTCGTCAGGACCACGTCCCTTCGTGCGTAAAACTCCATTACGGCTTTCTCTTTTTTAGCGGATATACTTAGATTGCTGGAAGTATTCTGTTTCTTCTGTAGCTGGCTAATCGTTTCTTCGAGAGCTGCTATCTGTCGTTCCTTGTCGAGAATTCTTGCCTTTAGCTCTCTTATTTCTTCTTCCTTTTCAATGATCTTTTCCTCAAAGTTATCGAGCTTTTCTTTATAGATGTCAAGTTCTGACTGACTGTGCATGTTCTCGAGCTCTTCTGTCAGCAATTTTATTCTCATCCTTGCTTCTTTTAATTCTTCATGAAGACCCTCTATTATTTTTCTGAGCTTGATTTCTTCGTTAGAAGTATCGTTTTTTTCGTCATTTTTTTTACCGTTGTTCTGGTTTCTTGGCTGTGAGGGAACGAAAAGATAAGGATTGAGGGATCTGTACTTTTCTAGAATACCCGCTGCTTTAAGAAGACTTTGAGGAGATTCCGGTTTTTTAAGTAGATTTGCGTGAATGAACTTTACGACCAGGTTATCGTGGGTATCCTTGAAGATTTTACAGAGGATGTTCTTTTTACCGGCAGCCTTTGCTGCAGCTATTCTCCTGTGGCCTGACACTATGTAAAGGTCCTGCGAGAGGATAGGCATTTCGATGACGTCCTCTTCAAGGATCGATTGCACCATAACGTCGTCAACTTCGAAGTCTCTGTCAAAGATCTCTGCATTGCGCGGGTTAGGTTTAATTGAGTCGATGCTGACCTCAGCGATGTAAAACTTTTCCGTTTCTACGATTTTCTGGTTCATAAAACCTCCTTTTTATAGTAAATTCAAGCAAAGCTTACGCTGTAGCGAATCACGATGTTTTCTTTATTACTCTTCGGAATAATTATCCTGTTTAGTATCCGTTTCGGCAACTCTGATATGTGCCCGTTACTGCAGGTAAAGGTCTTCTGGTTCAGAAAGGTAACTGGAAGACCACAAATGGCACACCTGTTTATCAGCTCGTACACCGTGTAGTACTTAAATCCTGAATTCTTGAGTCTACCTGTGGCAAGAAGTTCGAAGTACTTTCTAATAAGGTTGTCGCTGTTTGAATAACTTGTAAGTCCATACCAGACTATCTTTTTTCTGTCAATACTGTCTATCTGTGCAATGTAATCTATGCAGGCCATGAGAATACTTTGTGGAACCCTGGTTTTTGAGAGAAAGGGAATTCTGTCAGGACTTATCCAGTCAGATATCTTTCTGACTATTACGAGATTGTTTACCGGTCGATTTTGTATTGGCACCCTTCTTTGCTGGAGAGCGTGAAAGAATTCTCCTGTGGTAAGAACGACATTGTTTGAGGTAACAAGTGGTGGATATACCTTAAGATTTTCAGGTTTAAATGCCTCGTCTGTAAGTACGAGCGATGTAAAATCCTGAAATTCTATTATCATAACTAGTGTAGTATAATACTTACTGAAACTTTGACTAAAATTTGTTAAATAACTATAAAAAAAGTCTAGAAAAGCTTATTTTATTATACAAATTTACTAAACCTTTGTCATACTTCATAACTATTTGAAATGCCTAAGAAAATAGGAGAGGATCTTTACCTGACCGTGGAGGAGGTTCTGGAGATGTTACCATTTAAGAGGGCAGAACTTTACAGAAAGATCAAGGCACAGGTTATACCGTGTTACTGCTTTAATAGAAGGTATTACTTTAAAAAAGAGGAGATTCTCGAGTGGATCAAGAATCACCTGGAAAAAAGGTCTGGTAAGTAGTATGTGGAAAAGTTAAAAACTTGACGTGCGGCTTTAACGAGGAACTTCTGGATGGACTATCAGCTGGGAACTATCCAGGGGTTTTCTGCTTAGTGCAATTCTAAAAAACGTGTGGAGAATCTTGATAAAGTCTTTGAATCCTATTATCTTTTTTGAGCGTGGCTTGTAGAGGGTATCACATTCTGCAAATTTTACGTTTAAAGCGAGCATTTTTGCAGTAAGCTCTGTTTCAACCTCGAAACCTTCTGAACAGATTGGTATTCTTAGCAGAGTACTCCGTCTGAACCCTCTCTGACCGGTAAAGACATCGTTTGGAACTTTACCGTATTTTTTTCGAAAGAGAAAGAGGATGAACTTATTTGCTATAAATGGCAGGAGTTTTATGGAGTAGGGATAGCAGATGCGTCTCGTCACTACTGCCTCGTAATCTTCAAGAAGGGTTACTATCTTCTGAATGGATTTAGGACTGTACTCGAGATCTGCATCCTGAAACACCACATAGTCGCCAGAGGAGTTTTCTATTCCCTTTTTAAGGGCATTACCTTTCCCTTTTCTAGGTTCGCAAAGTACTTTCAGGTCAGGGTTAAGCATTGAGAATTCCTTAAGGAGGGTAAGGGTTCCGTCTTGACTTCCGTTGTCAACGACCACGATTTCTTTTTTAAAGGGAAGTCTTTTTACCTCTTCGATTGCTTTAAGTATCGTCTCTTTTTCGTTCAGGCAAGGAATTATTATTGATACGAGATGTTCTTTCATAAGAAGATGGTAGAACTTTTACCGTCAATTCAGAGAAGGGTAATAACGCTGATAATCGTATCTTTCAGCTTTATTCGTTGACAGAAGTAAATATCTCTTTTGCAATTTCAACTAAGTGCTGATGTTTAACTGGATCGAAAAATTTCAGGAAGTGTCCTTTTTGTTCAACACCCATGAGATTTCCTGGACCCCTTATTGAGTGATCCAGTTCGACGATTTTAAGGCTGTCGTTAATGTATTCAAAGGGTTTGAGCTTTTCGAGATTCTGTCTTTTTTTTACTATGAAATAGCATTCTGAAGGCTGTCCTCTTCTTCCCACTCTACCTCTTAACTGGTGCAACCTCAGCATACCGAACATCTCAGCACCTACTACTACCAGAAGTGAAACGTCAGGTACGTCGAGGCCTGTCTCGATTAGGGTCGTCGAGACGAGAAGTCGTTTTTCACTTCTAAATGACTTTATGGTGTCGAGTTTTTCTTTGTAACTGATTCTGCCGTGAAGGAAGAGGACGTCTGATGGAAAGTGTTTTATCCAGAAGTTACTTGTCTGATTGAGAGACTTGTAATTTCCTACTCCTGCTTCTATGAATGGATAGACCACCATTACTCTTTGTTGCTTTTCGAGGTACGTTCTGATTTTGTTGATAATTACTTCCTTTTCTTCAGCTGTTGTGACGTGAGTTACGACATTTCTCTTAACGGGATACTGGTTTAGTTCCAGGACATTGCAAATACTGCTCAGTATCTGTGAAAAGGTACGCGGAAGCGGTGTTGCCGTCATGTAAAGGGTATGCTGTTTTGAAACGGCCTGCTGAGCAAAGACTCCAAAAGCATGTTGTTCGTCTATCACGGTTAGAACGGGAACTTCCTTCAGGTTTATCAGTGCGTGAGTTCCAATGAATATCTTCGTTTGATTGCTCATAATTTTTTCTTCGGAAGTTACAAGGCCAACGACTTCACCAAAGTAGTTTTTAAATCTCTCGTAGTGTTGTCCCGTAAGAATTAAAGACGGAGCCATGAAAAAGGACTTAAATCCGTGCACGACAGACACTGCCCACAGGGCAGCCATGGCAACCACGGTCTTTCCAGTGCCTACGTCTCCAATAAGGATTGCGTTCAGTGTGCCAGTAGACAGCATTGAAAATATCTTCTTAATGGCTCTGTACTGGTCGTCTGTCAGACTGAAATTCAGTAGTCGCGCAAAGTCCTTTATGTGGTCTTCTCCAAGAGGGATGATCTGTCCCTGATTTGATGTTTTCTCGTAGTAGGAAAAGATCTGCATTAATTCCTCAATTATAAGACGCTCGACAGCCTTTTCCTTGTTGTGGAAGCCTGAGGGGAAGTACAGGGCGTTAATTGCTGCTTCGAGGGGCATGAGTTTGTACTTATCGAGGATTTTTACAGGCAGGTACTCTACCACTGAGGTAAGCTGTTTTCTTTTCTCTGGGTCGAGGGTTCTTACCGGTACAGAGTAGCCGACGAACTCAGCAGGAACGATCCTGGGGTGAACTGCGTAGTAGCTAGTACCGTAACTGCGGGTAATCTGGCCGTAAAGGTAAAGTCTGTTAGAAGGAGTAAAATGAAACAGGTGAAAAGCATTGAACTTAAAAAGAATGATGTATAGCTTTGACGTCTTACTTCCAATAAGGTCCCTTGCTACGACCTTTAATCTTCCGTTTAGTGTAGTGCTTACGCTTTCAACTTCTACATAAACTAAAGCACTACTTCTTCGGGAAGCCTCTACGAGTGGTAAAAGCTCTGAATAATCGTAAAAGTCCGATATCTCAGGTAAATCCATTACGTCAATCGTCATAGGCTAAAAATGTCAACAGTGACAAAATTAGCACAAGTGCTTGTGCTAAAAATGTCAGAAATGACAGAATTAGCCAGTAGCATCGCGTTTTCTTAGGTACGAAACGAGGCTTACGGGTGCTATAATCTTACCCCAGAAAGAACAGGAGAGGCAGCCGGTGTAACCATTTCTGTAAATGTACATGCAGGTTAAGGGAGCCATTCTGAGACCGTGTCTAATTTTGTAATCTGTTTCCTTGCGGGTGTATCCACTGTACAAACAGCTGAAGGAATGGATAAGTTTCTCTGAGTTTTCAAAACATACGAGATTTGTTATCATAGCCCACCAGAGAGGTTCTTTAACGTCGTTCTGGTTAGTAGAGGCCCACTGGATGAATTGGCAGTTTTTTATTACGATTTCCACCAGCTGTAACGGATAAAAGAACCTCTTGCGATCTTTAAAACTATCGTATACGGGTTTGTAGGAGCTGTACTTCTGAAACTCGTTGAGGCTGTAAGTTACTCGATTAAAGTTGACGACTTTCACTAAAACAGGAGGTTCGTACTTTGTGTTGTAAGTTCCCGGTAATCTCAGCATTCTCGTAATGTCAGTAGCTGACCTGTCTGCACTGATTACTTCCGTAAGACCTTTAAGTATCGTCTCTACATTACTGTCTGCCTTTGCTGGAAAACGAAGCTTCCAGTAAAGGTGAAATCCCTTTCCACTGCGGACTATTATTGTAGGTAACGGCACTCTATCAATACCGTAAACTCTATCTTCTCTATCTATGTCAGCCCACAGAGCAGGAACTTCCTTGATATTTCTCTTGGTTCCGTTGGTCTTACTTCTTCTTGTGCAGACTCCAAAAAATATGTCGTCCATACAGGGAAGGGAAATTTCTCCAACCTTGCTTGCAGGAACGAAATTCCTGTAGTATACACTTCCCTTCTTAATGCCACGGAACTCTACGTATCCGTTAGTGCCATTGAAGAGAAACTTAAGAAAGTTTAGCGCCTCTTTTAAAGCCATCTCTTAGATACCCTTACCTTAACCTCTACTGGAACCTTTTTAAGAAGTGCTACAGCTCCTTTTATCATTGATTCTCTGAGAATTTCACCAGCAGCAGTTGCTACGTCCTGTTCAGCCTCGACAAGAATCTCGTCATGTATCAAGTTTACTATGAATACCTTTGAAGAAAGACCTCTCCTGGATAGCTCGTCACAGAACATTACAGTAGCAAGTTTGAGTATCTCACTTCTTGATGCCTGGATAGGATAGTTCAATGATGCTGTAAGCGTTGTCGTCGTTATCTGTCTTCCCATGAGTGTTTTCGTAGTTACATATCCAAATCGTCTCAGGTGTCTTGTTACGTATTTAATCCTTGTATTTATACCCTGGTAGTACTCAAGAAATCTTTTTCTTACGTTCAGAGATTCCTTTCTATCAAGAACAATCCCGTAGCTGTCTTTACAGTACTCAGAAAGTCTTCTAGCAGACATGCCGTACATAAGACCGAAATTTATGGCCTTTGCCTTTCTTCTCAGTTCAGGAGTAATTCTGTCAGGAGGTATCCCAAGAAGTTCAGAGGCTGTAACGCTGTGAATGTCCAGGCCTTTCGTAAATGCGTCGATCATCCTTTTATCGTCGTAAAGCACAGCAGCTACTCTTGCTTCTATTTGAGAAAAGTCTCCGGATACGATTGCGTATCCATCTGTAACACTGCAAAGATTTCTCAGCTCTCTGTCAAGATTCTGTACATTTGCTTTTGACGATATAACAGAAAATGTAAGGTTATCCGTCTGTTCAAAATTCGTAACGATCCTGCCGTCTCTGTAATACTTAATGAACTCTTTCAGCTTGTCAAACGAGGCTTTGAGCTTTCTGAACTTCTTAATCTTTTCTTTCATATCACCGTTAAGACCTGTAAGAGATTTCTGACTCATAGAATTAATACCAATGCTATAAAAGTAGTTCCTTTCTTCTTCGTATCTCTTTTTAGTCTTCTGAAAAATCTCGTAAAGCATCACCGTATCAACAGGCAGCCCTCTCTTTTCGAGTTCCACAATTATTCTGACGAGCTTTAACTCCACCACTACTGGTATTGCTCTAAGTCTCGTTTTTATGTATCTCTTACTGAGAGGATCATATAAGAGAATCTCTGGAAAGGGAAGAAGGTCATTTTGCTTGTACATGGAATTTAAGACGTTTACCTGGTGGAGAAGAACCTGTGGCATTCTCGAGAGATTGAGGACAATACTTGTGGTGTCGTTTCTGCCGTGAATAACACCTATTGAGTGCCTGTTGAGAATGTCCTCAAGAGAGTAATCTCTTTTTCCAGCATCTCCACTATTGTCTATGTACTTTTCCATAATGTAGAGGTCATAACAGACGGATTCTTTAACTGAAAACTTTTTAAGAACATCCTTTATTTTGTAACCGACAATAGAAAGAGCCGTTCTGTTTATAATTAACTGTTCTGATTCAACGACAGCACCATGATAGGGAAAGTATGCATAAAGCTTTTTCTCGTTACTCGCGACGAAAATCGTTCTATCTCTGCACTTCTCAGTGACGTTTATTACGGGCTTTCTTATGAGGTTAATTCTGCCTACAGGTGTATTAATGAGCTCAGTCATGAACATACTCCAGTAAATTCAATGATCCTTGGCTCAGGTAACCATACTAGAAAATACCGTCCGTATCTTTTTTTGATTATTCTGTCGTCACAGAGGATAAGCCTTCCTTTTTTATTCTGAGATCGTATCAGCCTTCCAATTCCCTGTCTAAATGTCAGAACTGCCTGTGGAAGGACTACCTCGTTAAAAGGATCCTTTCCAGCACTTCTGACGGTGCGGCACTTTAGGTTAAGATACCAGTCTTCAGGATACTCGAAAGGTAACCTCGTAATAACAAGGTCTGTTATCCTGTCTTCAGGAACGTCAATTCCTTCCCAGAACGACTGGTTTCCAAAAACGACAAGACCTGTTCTGGACGACATTGTGTTCACTATTGTTGAACTCTCGACTTCACCTTGAACGAGAAGGTGACTTTCCCATAGTGGTTGCAATGACCTGTAAAAAATAGCCGTCTGCTTGAGAATGTTCCAGGATGTAAACAGTACGAGTACGACACTGTCGGGCCTTTTTTCAAAGACATACTTTATTAGCCTCGCAATTTTAAAAGCGTCGGGCACGTAAACGTCGTTTTCAGACGATGCCATTCCAGATACGACAAAGAACGCTATCTGTTTCTTGTAGTCGTAACCACCGTCGATAGCTACACATCTAATAGAATTAGACGGCACGAACAGAAATTCAGGAGGAATTCTGTGGTCTCTGCTAGCAAAAAGAGTAGCTGATATAAAGATGATCTTTTCAAAGGTAGTAAAAAGTCTTTGCCTTACGAGGTCAGGAACTCTTTCAGGAATAATGTTTATCTGATTGCTGTCACTTATAACGACGTATTCGTTATTGTGTTGTGCTGTGTTTAAAAGAACTTCCAAAGTATCCTCGAGAGACCCGGTAGTTGACTTAAATTTTTCGTATGTTGATTTAAAATCAAAGTTTTTGCGAATCATTTTTCTATCTTTCTTAATACTTTCAAGAACATTCTTTGCTTCAAGGATAACGTCAATATTAAGAGGTTCCTTTCTGTCGAAAAGACGGAGAACTGCTTTAAGCAGCCTTTCCGGCCGGTTGTCATTCTGTAAAAACGCGATAAGGTAATTGAGATCTGAAAGGAGGATGTCCTTGTTTACTGTTACACCTGAGTTTTCGATGAATATCCTGTCTATCTGAAAAGCCTCGTCACAGACAAGGGTATCGAATCCGTTAAAGAACTCCGGTTCGTGAACGAGCATTCTTGTTAAAAGAGCGTGATTAACTATGAGGACGTTACAATCCCTTATCTGTTCTCTCTGTCTATAGTAGAAACAGGCGTTTTTCATAGGGCACCGGGTTTTAAGACAGGTTCTTGAATTGGACGTAATTAGATTCTTCAGAGGGGGTGTTTCCTGGAGTTCTTCGAGAAGGCCTGTTTCCGTAATGTTGAGCCACTGTCTTAAATGGCTATCACCGTCAGCAGGGATAAGGTCGTAGGCCTTTTGGAGACAGACGTAGCTGTTTCTTCCTTTAAGAATTGTGCTTTTTATCCTGAAGATCTTTGCGAGAATCTTTAGATCAGAATTTACGATCTGGTCCTGCAGAATTTTCGTCTTTGTGGATATGACGAATCTTCTGTTGTTACAGAGAAGGGCATAGATATAGGCTACGGTCTTACCAGTGCCCGTTGGTCCTTCAATAAGGGCAACACCCTTTTTGCTCGAAAGAAAGAGGTTTATTTCTTCGAGAAATCTTAACTGGGCGTTTCTAATCTCGAATTCCTTAAAGTGTTGCCCTATATCCTGAATAAAACTGTCCCTGAGATTTTTCGAGATGATATTCATTCACTAATTGGATTAGTAGGTTCAGAATTGAAGAGATTTATTGCCTGTCTTGCTTTTTCAATGTCATTATCAGTAATCTTTCCCATAATCTTAAGAAAGCTAATTATCTTTTTAAGCTCCTGGCATTCTGTTTTCTCAATTTTTTCAGTGTTTTTTTTGGACATGTGTTCCTCCTTGGAAGAAGTGTTATAAAGGGTCAAACCCTATTAATATAATATTTGCTAAACTGCTGGTAAATCTCTAAATATTGGATAAATATGAACTATAAATGGATTTTAATCTATTATCAAGAAAAATATAGCTCAATTTTAAAAGTTATTGCAGACTATGTTCTCCTAAAATATTTCCATGAAAGATAGCTTAAGTATATCTGTAGCATCTCTTATATATGGTGTTCTGAGTAGACGTAATTTTCTTAAGTATGTCTTTGCTGTTTCAGGGGCAAGTCTAATTGTTATCAGATATTCAGAGTTGTTTGGGCTTGGCATGTCAGGACAGTCGAATTATCCTGACACAGTATGCTGTTATGTAAATTGTTACAGTGAGTGCCACGATGATGGCTGCAGTGATATCCATGCAGATGGATGGTAGAGGGGGGGGGGTACTATAGAGAAGATTGAGCTTCTGATAGTAGTAAGACAGACTAAGACAATAAAAAGTCTTACTGTTACGTCTACTAAACATTTAGATCTCAGGGACATTCCTGAAAAGACCTTTCTTAATCTTTTTGTCTCAGTAAAGGATGAGAATAATATAGTGAAGGAGCAGTTTAAGGCTCTTATAACAGACAAAGCTGGAAGAAATATTACCTTACCAGTTATAAAGGTCTCAGGTAAGTGGAAAACAGAAAACACAACCTATCCAAAAGGCTCTTACGAGTGTAAGATATATCCATATTTTTCAGAATCTAAATATATTAGATCTACGCATAAGATTTCTTTTATAGAGACTGGTTCAAAAAAAGAGTTTCTATCTGGGTTTCTTACAGTATGTTATACTGTAGACACAAAGCCCTTTTTTACCTTCTGGTTTAGACCATATGAGTCTGACAGAAAGAATCCTTTTAAGATAATATCAAGATACCCTTATGAAATCTGTAACAGTCTTGTAGAGGCTATTTATTTCAGACCTCTAGATATGAAAGTCTGTTCACCTATGTACACAGAAGATAGAATCACTTTTTATTCTGTTACACTCATCAGTGTAGAAAAGACTTATGAGAACTTAACCACAGAGGGTTCAGAATGTAAGATTCTTGAATTCATCAGAAAGTATTCTCCTTCAGATGGAAGGGTTTCTACAGTAGAGCCTGGGGAGTATAAATTCGACATAGTCGCATTTATGCCAAAATATCATGGTGATTTAAAATTAGAACTTATTAAAAGAGTTACTCTTCAACGATATACTGTTAAAGCTCGCATAGATAGACATACTCTTGTAAGAATATAACATGGTTGTCCTTTTAAAACCAACTCTCAGATGTTTACAGAGGTGTTCTCACTGTTACGAAAATACAGAAAGAAAGAGTGTTGAGCTATCATTTGAAAGAGCCATTCACATTCTTAAGAAATTGCAGGAAATATTTAATTTTAGACATGCAACCTTAGTATTTCATGGTGGCGAACCACTTCTTATGGAATACGAATTTTACAAAGGAATTATTGAGACCCTTAAGGGGTCGTCTTATAACAGAGTTTCAATTCAAACTAGTCTTCCAACAACGGAAGACGCAGATAGGATTATCTATCTTATAGGGAACTACAGCACTTCTTTTGAGTATCCTTCTCCATTGCACAGTAAAAGAATACCAGAAAGAATAATGGAGATTTATAAAAAGACCGGAATCAAAGGACACGTGATAAACACTCTTTGGAAAAAGAATGAAGATGTTCACGGAAAGAAAGTCTATGAATTTTATAAGAGCTTTGGTTTATGTTTTAGATTTAATTATCCCGTCTGTACTGGAAATGCCAAAGCAAACTGGCACTATCTAGGCGTTTCTATGGAGAAATGGCTTAAGCGGATTATCGAGATATTTGATAATTGGTTTCTTGATAGGACTAGTATATATGTAAACCCCCTTCTTACAATTATAGAGGCTTTTCTTTTTAGAACTATGAGTGTCTGCTTTTTCTCTGATTCCTGTTATACATTTATAATAGCCGTAGATCCTGATGGAGAGATCTCTCAGTGTGGTCGTCTTTACAACTATCCTTATGGAAATATATTGAGCATTGACAGTTTAGAAGTTTTAAAAGGTAATACCCACTATAGAGAAAGTTATATGAGAAAATACAGTGTTAGACTTGAATGTGGATCTTGCAACTATTTTTACTTATGTAAAGGTGGATGTAAGGGAAACAGCATGATTATGTATGGTTCTTTCCTAAGGAAGGACCCTTTCTGTCAGTATTATAGAAGGCTTTTTGAACATATTGAAGGAAAGCTTGACAGAAATTACAATAGAGCAATAGATTGGTTATTGAATTATGTAAAACTGCAGAGGGCTGATGTCTCTTTATCTACAACTCACTTATAATTGTAATCTAAGGTGCCGTCACTGTTACCTCAGCTCCAGACTAGGACATTCAGAAGAGTTCCATTTTACTAACGAGATTTTGGCTTTTCTAGGAAGACACAAAGCGATAAATAGGGTTGTTATACATGGTGGAGAGCCAGTTATGGCAGGTTTTGAAAAAGTAAAAGATCTTATTAAGGCTTTACCTCCTGACAAGAGGGTGAGTTTTCAGACAAATCTCATAGCCATACCAGAAAGACTTTTAGATAGTTGGGCTGATCTTTTTCTTAAACATACTGGAGGAAGGATAGGCACCAGCATGGATGTTTATAGGTCAGATTGGTTTGACTTCTGGAGAGAACGTGTTATTGGTTTGATAGAGAAAGGAGTTAAGATAACTGTTTTAGTTACTTTAGCAGAAGGTAATACTTCTTTTTATTGGAAGCTTTTTGACTTTTGTATAAAAAATGGTATAAGGATTAAGTTTCAGTTTGAATACAGACCTTCTTACAGTAAGAGTTACACAGAAAAAATAAGGTCCCTTACTGATTGGCTTTTTGAAAGAGCAGTTAGTGTTTATTCTAAAAGTGAAACACTTTACAAAATGTTCTCGATAAGTAAAAAGGTATGTACTGACACTTTTACAGTATCTCCTGATGGGTATCTTTACATGTGTCCTACTCTAAGTTGGTCTGATAAATTTAGAATTGGTCATATATCAGACCAATATTTAAGAATAGATGATTCTGATCCGTATAAGTATTTAATTGCTTATTACAAATATGCAGCAAGCGTTTGCGATAAAGACTGTTGGAATGAGTGTTTTGGTGGATGTCCTGCAACTGTTCTTTATGGATTTTTTAGAGGAATAAAAAGACTTGATAGTTATTGTGACATAAAGAAAAGACTTATAAGGAGGATTAGAGATGTCAGTTGCAGCTAAGAATTCCAATGTAAGAATTTGTCATACGGGAAACTCTGAGAGCTATTTTTTTCCTCTTATTAAAGAAAGACTCTTTCAGGTAGATACAGGACAAAGAATGTTCTACTGCTATTACGACCAGGACTTTGTATCAAGGTATATGTATCTAAAAAGCAGGATAGATCAGCCTGTGTTTATAAGTATTAAGGTTAAGAGCACTGACACTGATAGATTTCTTAGCGATATAAGATTGCTTTATGATGATACTGTAAATATTGTTCCTGAGTGTCTTGACATAGAATCATACAGAGTAATATTTAATGCCGTAACTACTGATCCCTCTATTAGCGTAAATATCTATCTTATAAATGTAATACTTTTTAAATTCAAACCTTTTAAGGATCCTGTTACGGATAACGAAGCCTTTTACTGCAAGAAAGGGTGTTTTCTAAGGACACTGAAAAATTGCAGGTGGAGTTATCTCAAGACACTTCTTTATCCTTTTACAGATGAGCCCGATGTTCAAGAAGGTATGGCAAAAATGTGCAGGATGTTTAGAGTCCTCAGTTTAAAGCTTTCAGCTCGCATAATAGACTTCTACAGGTCATCTATTTCAGAGTATGTCAAATGGAAAGCTTCAAAGCAGACTCTTCTTCCTGTGTCAGGCTATATAGACCCTTTCTGTATTCTGGATTGATAAAGAAGTTCCTCTCTACGTAGACAAATGTTCCATGCAAGTGTGTCTGCCAAGTGTTTGGGAGCTCAAGTTAATAGAATTCTTAATAGTCTGAGCTTTTTATTGCAATTTGGTCACAAAGCACAAAGTATTTGTAGTGCTCGCTGTTGTTTGCCAGAAGTCTCCTTAGTATCTGTTTTACTTCTTCAGCATTGAGTTCGTCGAACTTTTTCTTTGCTTTTAACTCTATGTAGTTTATCAGAGCGGTCCTGTTTACGTGATTGACTTCTTTATTAAGTCTTGTTATCGTAATAGCCATTACTCTCTCTTTTTCTTGCAGGTCAGCTTCGTTTTCTGTTTTCTGCACGGTAGTTTCCTGGTCAGGAGTCTGCTCGTCTTTGTCAACTGATGCTACAGAGCAAGATATGGCAGACCTTTCTGTAAGGTCAACTGGTCTTTGACGATCTGCATTTATTATGTCAAAGACGTTTGCAATGTTAAGACTACCACACCGTTCGATAAAGTTCTTCAGGAGACTGATGGGAACGGATGGAGGAATCAGTTCGACTACATAAAATCTCTTTGAACCTCCTGTATTTACTTCTTTCATCTTTAGCGTGCAAGGGACCTGTAGTATTCTGTCATTTATGGACATTCTTTCGAGTGTTGAGAGTATGTTTGTTATTGTGATCTTGCTGTGGGTGACGAACCTGTAGGCATTTAATATGTCAACTTCTGGTATAAAGAATACGAGGGATCCGTAGTATTTGCACTTACTGTTCTTGAAATCTTCACAGTACTCTCCTTCGCATTTAACGGATACCTCTTTGCCAGTTTCATCTATGCGTCTTGCTATAGAGCCGTCACCCTTGCAGGTAATTTGGCCTTTCAGCCCCACTTTTCTGAACGAAGTGTAAAAAGACCTTTCTTTTTCAGGATAAGCTGGTATTATGTTAAGTTCCGTTGGTCTTTCTCCATAAGCTTTTGCTACTTCTGGAGGAATTATAAAATAACCTGTCGTAAGTGGAAAGGTTTTCATGTTTTCGCTGGTCTGAATTGGTTTTTTGCAACTTTTACAGTGAAATTTACCGTCTATTCTTACGGCCAGGTTTTCACCACACGAACACTTAATCTTTGCTGCCGTGTATCCTGCCTTAATGGATCCGATAATTGTAACCTTTGTTGGAAAAGCCGTTTTAATCATAGTTCCTCCTTATTCATAGTTTCAGTAAGTAAAGATTTAAGTTTTTTTATTGCTTTGTTGTGAAGATATCTTATGTATTCGTGTGAATATTTCAGGCGTTCTTTTGTAGCTCTGATAGAGAGACCGTCGAAGTACATAAGACGGATTACTTTCTGTTCTATAGGTGTCAATTTTTTAATGGCACTTTCTATGTACATGGAAATTTCCTTTCTGAACAGAACAGTATCAGGAGATGGATTTATTGTGTCGGGCACATCAGGACTTTTATTTTCTTCGTCGACTGGGGTATTTGGAAGCTTTTCTGTTCTGAAGGTGATATAGTTTATCAGGTGGTTTTTTATAACCCTGACGGCGTAAGTACTGAAGGACGACTTACCCTTTTTGAAACTTTGAGCGGCAACGCAGAGGGCAAGGTATCCTTCAGAAAGGAGTTCATCGTAGTCGATCTTTCTAGCTCCGTTGTAAGGATTTATGAATCTCTGTATGCAGAAGTGGACGAGATTTAGGTACTTCTGGACGAGCTTTCTCTGTTTGTCATTTAACGACGGTACACCCAGATCGGAAATTTTTTCTGTGTTGGGACGATCTATCTGCACGTTTTGTAACAGTTCCATGAGTACTCCTTACAGGTGTTACTACAGTTTTTGGTTTCTCTGTTACAGTCATCGTGGCAGGTCTTGTTGTCGGGGGCAAAGTCACATTGCCTGAGGCACGATTTCAGGTTGTTGGAACAGATGGCCGTACATTCTCTTAAGGTTCTTTCGCAATAATTTCTGCACTCGTTAGTTGTGGAACAGGACAGGAGCAAAAGCAGAGAAACTAAAGTTATAGTTAGAAACCTCATGGCTTTTCTCCTATGAAAAGTTCTTCTTTGTACCTTTCCTTTTCGTCGTCAGGGTGAATTCTTGCAAGTCTTATCTTTTCTATAAGGGTATCCGTAACGGGGATACCCAGTATTTCTGCAGTCTTGATACACTTTTCTTCGAGGGAAGGTATTTTACTTATTCCTTTAATTCTTACCTTGTGCTCTGGTATAATCGTTTTTTCTATAGTGATTTTTACGCCGTTAAACCTTTCAAACTCTTTCTGAATTTCGTATTCGAGGTTTTTAATCACCTGACCTTCTTTAAGCTTTACGACGACCTTTAGTGCATCTCCCTCTGCAGGGTTGATCTTTTTGAAAAGTTTGATGTCTTCAGGAGAGGAGATCTCGATTCTGTGGATCTGTCGCGTTGGAATGGTAATAAACCTCGATTTTTCGTTCTCCAGATAGTGAACCCAGAAGCCTTTTTCCTCAGACTCGTCGGCGTTTCGTCTTATAATTGACCCGGAGTAGTATATATTGTCGACTTTCTGGGCCTTATGAATGTGACCCAGTAGACACAGGTTTACGCCTGTCTCTTTTAGTTCCTCTGCTGTGTAGTCAACTTCTGTAAGAAGGTATCCTGAGCCAGCCTTAATTCCTTTGACGGTTCCGTGAGAAACGAGGATACTCTTTGGTGGCTTTCTGATTGACTGGAATTTCTTGAGTATTGATGCTACGGAATCCTTCTTAGTGCTGCCCATTGTAAGGGGAAGAGAAAGGATAAGAAGTTCTTGTATTTCTGGAGATTCGGGCTTTCTAACGAAGTGGCCGTTACTGAAACCGACGTACTCAGCTACTGAGCTGACATAAAGTTCGTGATCAGTTCGTATCTGTTGGAATATTTCAAGGTTATTACCGTCATGACTTCTTGTTCCTGGAATCATAAATACGGGGCTTAATTCTGCAAGCCTTTTCACAAACAGAGCTGCTTCGAGGAGTGCTGGTGAGTCGTGTTCCTGTCTGCTGTGGATAATGTCGCCTGCGATAACCGTAAGATTAGGTTTAATCTCTTTAAGGGTTTTTATTATGAACTCTGCACTCTTTTTGGTTTCTTCGAGAAGATCGTCGTCCTCGAAGTGGAGGTCTGCAGTATGAGCAATAACGAATTCTGCATTTTTACTTTTGTTGAGAGAGCTAACAACTTCTCTTAATCTTTCTATTCTACTTTCATTCTTCTCTCCGAGCAGTTCGAGCATTTCCATTTCTATTTCTATAAACCTTTCTGCTTCTTCAGGTGTTGTAAGGTAATCCGTGATGTGACTTATGGCATTTTGCCACGTTGCAGTGTTAATCATGTCGGCGTGAAAGTGTTTGAGGTTGCTGTATCCTACGTAACAGTCCAGCAGAAACGATGGATACACGTAGACGGAAGCTTTGCTTAACTGGGTAGTTATCTCGAGTATAGTGCTTACCGTTTTTGTAGGGTCTGTAATGAACGTAGCAAGTTCCTTTCCTATAAGCATGTTAAGCTGAATTGAATACTTTTTTCTTTTCTTTAAGAGTGATATCAGCTTTTCCATTCTTCTCTCCTATTTAGTTCGACAGTTCCAGAAGGTTTATAATGAAGTCTGCCTCGTCTGCGGCGTCTGTACTGTGGGAAATTACGTATTCTGTATGAAACTGTCCGAGTTCCAGAACCTTCTGTTTCATGGAGAAGTACTTCTTTCTGTTAATGGCGTCCAGGGCTCCGTCTCTTTCGTCGGTAAACAGGGAGTCGAATTTCTTTCCGCTTCTGCTCTTGTTATAGAGGCATATAGCCCTGGTAATTGCCTCTTCTATCCACACTCTTTCGCCCCCACTGAGAAACGCCAGTGGTTTTTTTGAGTCTCTCTCGGCGTCATAAACGAGCACGTCGAAGGTATCCTTTTCACCTTTTCTCGATTTGGCTTCGACCTTGGTAATTATGGTTACGGAAAACCTGGGTCCGTAGCAGGACACAAGAAGCAGATTTGCTATGTCACTTATTTCAGGACCTGCATCTTCTATTTCGAGGGGGATGAGTTCGTTGAATATCCTCGACACGTCTGTCCACTCCTGGATTTCTTTTTCGACTTCCTTTGCCTTTTTGATGATATCTTGGCGTTTGCTTTTGAGTTTTTCTAAGTTGTTTAAGGTCTCATGAAACCTGCCTATCTGGTATTCGACGGATACGAGTTCTTCTCTTAAGGAGTTAACCTTTTCTTTCGTATTGACTAAGGCACGTTTTAATTCTTCGTACTTTCTGACTGGTTCTTCGTTGATTTTTATGGATAGGTACTCTTCGTTTGTACTTTTGAGCTCATTCTCCCTGTCAGTAATGAGGTTATGTATCTCTTTAATAGATTCCTCACCTTCTCTTAGAACGTTTTGTATCTCTGACTCTATGTAATTAAGGTTTTCTTCGGCTTCTGAAATTCTTACCAGTTCCCGTTTCAGTTTCTGGCACTGGGCCTCCAGTGTGTCGAGCTTTCGGAGATTCTCGAAGATAAGTTTCTTAGTACTGTTAAAGTCTGATATTTTCTTTTCGACGTCTCCCTCTTTACTGATCGTTTCAGTAAGACTGACGATAGTTCTTTCGGTATTAAGTTCTTCCTCTGACTGCACCTTTAAGGCTTCGAGTTGTCTTACGAGTTCCGGTATCTGTCGTTCTGCTTTGATGGCGTCTTTAAGGAGGAGACACTTCTGTTGCAGGTCTGTATTTTTGCAGGGGACCTCCTTTAGAAGACCTGCCCTGTCGTAACTTAAACCTAGAACAGTCTTAAGTTCTGCAGTTTTCTTTTCGCGTTTACTTTTCAGGTTGAGTAATTTTTCCGTTTCTCTGTTAAGCCTGTCTTTAGTTCTACTTATCTCAGCATACTTCAAGTTAAGAGCTTCAAGTTCTTTTTCTACGTCGTTAAGTCTTTTTTCCAGTAAAGGCCTTTCAGAAAGACTTGTTTCGAGAGAGGCAACTTCAGCGAGGATTCTGTTTTTACTCGAGATAGTTGTCTCGGTTTCTTTCTTTCTTTTAAGTAGTTCAGCATGTCTTGATTCGTAGTACTGTTTCTTATGTTCAAGCGTTTTTCTGTATTTCAGGATCTCTTCTTTAAGCAGTGTCATTCTACTTTTGAGTTCTTTTTCTTTTTGAAGCAGAATTTCATTTTCCTTTATAAGGAGTTCGATGTTTTTGAGATCCTGTTCAATCCTTAACAGTTTTGATTCCTCTTTAGAGATTGCATCCTTAAGAAGTTTTTTCCTTTCCTCGAGACTGAGGAGGTTCTTTTTTATTTCATCTTCTTCTTTTACCGTGTTGTCTATTTCATGGAGGGTGTTCTGGAGACCCTCAAGACTGAGGGAAAGAGTTTTGCCGTACCATCTAGCATTCTCTATATATGTCTCGAGGAGCTCTATGTTAAGGAGCTCTTTAAAGATGTTCTTCATCTCGTCTTTTGAGTAGCCTGAAAGTCTTTTAGAGTCTTGGCTTCTAAAAACTGAGGTAAAGAACAAGTTTGGCGAACCAAGGATTTTCTCGACAGTCTGAATGTAAACATCAACAGAACCGTCTTTTGTATCCTCTATAGGTGTTTCGCCACTGGAAGTTACCTCGAAGAGGTAAGCCTTTGTTTTCTTCTTTATGGGGTTGACCTCTATTACGGACCTGTAGACTTTTCCGTCGTACTTCCAGAGAAGCTCTTTTTTCGAATCTTCGAGGTAGCATTCGTCGTAGTAGTTAAATCCATGTTGGCTGTAGGTTTTTACTCTGTCAGGCATGAGGATGTACGGATGAAGATTCTGTAGAATCGTAGACTTACCCGACCCGTTAGGACCGTATATTAAGACTCTGTTTTTGTATCCTGAAAGGTCAAGTTTCAGAATGTCCCTATTGAGTCCAGCCTTTATGCCTTTAAACCCTTTAAGGACCAGTTCTAGTGGTGTCATGTTCTGATAGTGCCTTATTTAAGGACGGACACAGAAGCTCAGTCCCCTTTGATAAGAGCCTCTTTATGTGTCCGTCCCGGGTAAGGCTGCGCAAAGCGCAGCACAATTTCTTTAAGGAATAGATTGAGAGAGTTTGGTGATATTTCTATGACATATATAGAATCTATAGGAGTACCTTTGTTGATTGAAAGAATTGTTCCATTATAGGTTTTAACGAACCTAATCTGTTCACAACCTGGTAGAATATCAATGTCGGAGATAATTATATTTTTGTGACCGTTTTCATAGGTGTCTTGTATGGTATTGTGCATGGAGTTTATTATGAAGCTCTGATCTACATGTTTTGTTATAATGTCATAGGTTTTATGTATAAACCATTTTGCAAGTTCTGTCTCTATTTCATCCTTTAGAATGATCTTTTCTTTAAGAAGAATGTTAAGGATAATATTTTTGAAGGAGACTTCTTTAAAGTCGTGATTTTTAGTAAAAAACTCTGTTATCTTTGTTCTGTGATAGTCCTGGCTATCAGATACAGCAATAAGGTTTACATTGTAGTTTTCTCTTATATCAAATTTTCTACATATATCTGGAGGAATATTCAGTAAAACGACTGTGCTATTACTATCAGTAGACACAAAGTGATTACAAGGGATAAGAGTTCCGAGAATACCCTTACAAGCAGGACAGTAGTAAAGGGTTGTATTATGGTCTTTATAGACAGGTGCTTTTATAATCATAATCCTTTTATTTGTATTTTTATTGGGTTTTTTATCACAAAAAGAACTATCTTATTAGTGGAAAATAAGACTTTTTACAAATTTAAAAGTTTTTAATAGATGATCATTTTTTGGGCAGATCCGTAGATTTTGTGTAAATACATGAAAATAGGAGATTTTTATGAAAAGGTTTTTCTGTTATTAACAGAATTTTAACTTTAAAATCTTCATTCAGGAATTCTTTCCTGTAAAATTCTTCTTATTTTTTCTATACCTTCCAGTGCAGGTAGTTCAGTTAGACTAGCTATTCCGAAACTTTTTAGAAATAGTTCTGTTGTAGTGAATATAAGCGGCATACCTGGCTCTTTAAGGGGAGTACCTTTTATGAGTTTAAGTTTTCTTAGAGTTTCAAGAGAGGATTCTGAGTCAACACCTCGAATTCTGTCTATCTCAGACTTTTTTATGGGCTGGCAGTAAGCAACGATAGCGAGCACTTCAAGAGCATTATCAGAAAGCCTTTTTCTATAGGATTCATCAAGGTAGGGTTTTATTATGTTAAGGATATCCTTTTTTATATGAAGTGATATTATTGTATCTGTTTGTTTTATTTCTACAGGAAGGTGGGCTACATTTTTTTCTATTTCCTTAATAATATCAGGAAGTTCTTCGTAAGGTATATCGAGAATTGAAACGATCTCTTTTTTTATAACAGTTCCTTTTGCTATTAGGAGAGCAATTAGGATATTTTCCTTGTTATAATTGGTACTTTTTGAGTCTTGATGGACCGAACTCATTTCTTATTACAATCTCTTTAAAGGCCTTCTCAGGATCTATAAGATCCTGTTTTGAAAGTTCTTCTGCTTGTTTAAGATAAATTTTTCGTCTAGATTCAGAGAGTGTACTTATAATTGTATCAAGCATTATCAAGTCATTATAATCAAGTCTGTCAACATAAAGGACATTCTGTCTATATCTTTCAGAGTGTTCAAGGTGTTCAAGGGGGAACATTTTTCCTAAAGTGCTGAGGTCAGGGAAAAGTACCTTGTAAAAACCAGCTTTGTGAGAGGAAGGAGGTATTTTAAGAAGCAGGCATTTTTTTCTTATAAGACCCTTAAGAGCAATAGATGCAGTCTTGGGTGATATAGGCACGTACTGTAGGATCTCTCTTATTGAAAGTTTTATCTCTGTATTGCCATTTACTACTGCCTTAAAAAAGGCAAATCTGTATACAGCAGACTCAGAAATGTTTAGGTTTGGAACTATTCTGGATTCAACGAAGAGATAATATTTGTAGAGATTTTCAGGTGTTATGACATCTTCCATAGGATGGTTACTATTTTACCATAAAATTAGTATCTCACGATATTTTTCCATCTATATGGAGTATGACAGTCCCATCCCAATGAGTATCTTTAAGTCTGGTTTTTATAAGTTTGATGGCTTCTTTGTTACTGATAGTTACTTTGATATTGTTTACACTTAGTAAAACATTGGAACCTTTAAGATTTTTAAATTTTGCCTTAATGGTTTTTTTAGGATAGTGCTTTATAAAGGTCTCTATGATTTCTTCAGGTGAGTTGATAAAAGCTTTAAGGTAGGAAGGAATTGTTAAAGATAGTCTTTTGTTTACCTCCCTTTTAGTGGTCTTTCTAAACAGGGCATCTATCTCCTTAACAGTAAGACTTTCCGATTCAAGAACTCTTTTACATACTGCTTCAAATTCTGGATGTTCTCTTTTATAGGCAAGCTTGTAACCAGCTGTTACAGGAAGCCTTTCTTTTTTGATAGCTTCTTTTATAGATTCAGGAAGTGTAAGAAGAAGCACTGTATTCTGTATGTAACTTATTGATTTACCTGATATTTCTTTGATTGTACCAATTATTGGTACAACAGTACTATCAAGGCGATCTGGGCTTAGTTTGTAGAGCATAAGGTCATTAATAAAGTCATTGAGGTTTCTTCCTGTATACATGTTGTAGATATTGAGATATGCTCTAGCCTCTTCTATAGGATCCAGGTCTTGTCTTTGGAGGTTTTCTATAAGCTGGATAGTAAGTGTTTCGACAGGAGAAAGTTTTTTGTTTATAATTCTACAAGCTATTGATGGAAGCTGGAGTTCTTTAACAGCCAGAAATCTTCTATGACCAGAGATAAGCCTATAGTGGTCTTTCTCTGGAATTACGAGGACAGGCTCAAGAAGTCCTTCTTTACTTATAGATGTTTTGAGAGCTTTGAAAGCATCGCTTTCGGTGTCAATACTATCTCGTATTTGCGGTAGGATTTCGATCTGGTCAAGGGGTATATAGGCAAACTCTTTTGTTCCTAGAGCTTCTTGAAGTCCTTTTGGGACGTTTAAAGAGTTTATAGCTTTCTCAAGTTTACTTCTGTTCATTGTGACTTCGTTCTTTCTATTCGTGCGAGAAGTTCTTCTGTAAGGAGCTTAAATTCCTCATAAGATTTCGACCCAGGGATGTCTGTAACCGTTCCCTTTAAAAATCCGAGTTCGGTGATTCTTACGGACCTGCTTATCGTGGTGTTAAAGAGAAATTGACCGAAGATTTCTCTTACCTTCTGAAGTGTAAGTTTACCTATCCTAGTTCTCTCTTCAAAGGTATTTACGACTACGCCAAGAAGTCTCGTAGCGGGATTGTAGTACTGGTTTACTATGGGCAGTATGTCGTCGATGATATCTATAGCTCCTTCTATGGCGTGATTGTCCAGCTGTATTGGGATTAGAATGTAATCAGAGGAAGCTATTGAAGCAAAGGTGAGAAGTTCTATTGACGGAGGTGTGTCTATGAGAGTAAAGTCGAAGTCTTTACTTATGTATTTTATGAACTCTCTTATCTTGAAGTTTGTGAAGGATTCTCTTGAGGATATCTCTATCTTCGTTTTCGTTAGACTAAGGTCTGATGTTATGAGTGTGATAATCTTCTGGTCTGGCATTACTGTTGTTACTGAGGCTTCTTTAATCATGTTCTCGAGAACTGTTAGTTTGTCGTTGGGCTTTGAGAAGTTGACATTTTCGATGACGGTGTATCTCAGTAGTTCTGACACGTGAACCTTTACGTGGTTCAACTCTTTGCAGAGGATGTCGGATGTATTTGCCTGAGGATCCATGTCAACAACCAGGACGCTTTTACACTTGGGAGAACCGAGAAGGGTAAAAGCGAGGTTTGTAGTTATCACCGTCTTACCGACTCCTCCTTTGTGATTGGCAATGGTGATGATCATTTTTACTTCAGAATCTCCTTGATCTTATTCTGGATTGCTTCCGGAAGCTTGCTAAAGTGTTCCTTACCTTTCTCGTAGTAGTATACGTGATTGTTACTGGAAATTGCGAGTTTTGCTCTGAGTTCGTGAACGTTCATTCTGTTGTAAAGCAGAAAGTACAGTATGCTGTCTCTTACAGTAGATATTCTCGATCGCTTTTTAAGCTCCTTTTTCGTAGTGAAGGATATGCCAAAGTAGTCGTTCAGAATTCTGTAAAGATCTGAAAACACAGTTCTACTGAGGGTTATGTCTAGCTGGTACATGTCTTGAGGTATTCTTTGGAGGAGGCTTCCAAGGGTAAGTTGTCTTTCTGTGTGTAGAAAGTAACATATGTTAAGAAGAAACTTTAGTTCTCTTCCGTTCTGGGCTATGTTCGTTATGAAAGCCCTTACGTCCTCGGGTATGAACATGTCGTTTTCCTTACAGTAGTGTTCTATGTACTGCGATTTAACGAAGGTATCCATCTTTTCTATCTTTACTGTTCCAGTAAGAAAACGTGATGTAATGGCTTCTCTTATGTAACTAAAGCTAGTTGGTGGTATGTCTGACGTAAAGACTATTCTTTTCTTTCTGAGTATAAAGTTGTTTATGATCTCGAAGAGTATGTCATGGGCAAAGTTTATTTCTCTACTGTTGAATTTTTGCACGTCGTCAATTATACAGGTGTCGAGAGATGAAAGGAAGTTTATAAAGTTGTGAACGTTTTTATTCTGGAGGTGATTTTTTATCTCCTCTAGAAGTTCGTTTGCTGTGTTTATGTACACGCTCAGTCCTTTTTTATGGGCCTTGTAAGCAAACAAGTGTATCAGGTGTGTTTTACCTGTTCCGACAGGTCCAAACACGAAGACCAGTGACGGGTTCTCAACTAGTGCAATGACTTTCTGGTAAGCTTCCTTATTACTTTCTCCTACAAAAAAAGGAGTCTCGATGAATTCTTGGGCTATGTATCCATAAAGGGGGGCCTGTTTTGTAGTGGTATCAGGTTCGATGGGTTTTGCAATTGAAGGATCGACTATGATGTTTACAGGCTTTTTGAAGTAGTCTACCAGAATATTTACGTGCTTCTTTATCATGTCAGAGTGAAATGTTGAGGGAACGAAAAGCGTTACTACTGTTTCTTCTATTAATAAGAGACAATTTAATAAGTAAACAATATTAGTAGAGCGGAAAACCTCTGATTGCTCGTCGATTAAAATCTTCTTGTTTATCAATAAGTTTTGCACGGTATCACCTGTTAGTAACTATTCTATAAATTTTCTATAAACCTTCTATAAAGTTTCTATAATCATACTATAAACTTGATGTATTTGTCAACTCATTTCTATGAAGAAATATAGACTTTTTATAGACTCTTTATAGAGCCTTTATAGAAGGTTTACTAACATCTCTCCTTTTAAAAAAGAAGAGGATCCTTGCCTTTTATCCTGACAAGGACTTACTGACAGGCATTAGAGACGTCCTGTTTGAGGAGTTTACCTCTGTGGGTTATAGTTGTCTCGACGATACAGGGTCTGTTCGGATTAAGGACCCTGCAGTCGATTCTGAATCCGTTGACAGTTGTAGTAGCCTTTCCGTAAAGACTACAGCTCTTCTTTAACTGCTGGGCCTTTAAGTACACCACCTCCGGAGCACCCCTGAAGTAGTCTTTTTCTTCACCGAGTGGTTCTACGCGGCCACCACAGACCCTGTAGTTGAGGGTCTTTTCGGTTCCTAACCCCTCTACTTCCATTGTAAGGCTTACGTAATCACACGGACCTTCTGAGTAGTTGTAAGTGGTTTTGTAAACCATAGCACCTTGATTGAGCACCTGTGGTGCCTTTTCTATAGCGGTTCTGATAATTAAGGCCTCAAGGGGGTCAACGGACATCTGATTTGATAAAACAGTAGGGTTCTCCTCTACTGGGCTGGACGGTTCAGTAGTCTTCACTTCTGAAGATGTAGCTTCTGGCTTTATGTAGTACGCAATACCTATTCTCGGTATGTTGTAGGCAATGTTAGTTGAGGTTATGGATGGAACCTCTTCGACCCTGATCGTAAACGGCGTGGCTCCCTCGCAGTAGTACTCTGCCTTAAGCATCTCTTTTATCCAGTTAGAGTCCTTTACTATTGCCTTTACGAAGTCCTTGTAGTTACCCTGAGAGGTCTTCACAACGCCACCCTTCAGGGAACAGTAAGTTGCAAGCTTCGACACCTGATTCGGAAAGGTTATGGGACTGCACCTGTTCTCGCTCACTGGCCCGATCTTGTAATTTCCGTCGTGAAGTTTTTTTGCACCGACGACCTTTTCGAGAAAGACCTCAAGAGGAAGATCTATGTTTTTCGTTACCTCGACCCATTCGTATCCGAGGTCCATAATCTTTTCGTTCTTGTGGCTTATGAAAGAAACTCTGCAGGTTGCAGTTCCGTACCTACCAGTTTCAGTAACGCTGTCAACGGAAAATATAACTTCGTCGCCCTTTCTGCATGAAGTGTTCATTGAAAGTTCCGTCAGTTCAAGGGTGCCTGTCTTTTCGTATTCTTTCTCTACTTTCACGAGTTTTCTTCCACCGTAGGTCTCAACGATCTGGGATTTGTAAACATAAAGGGTTCCGTTCAGAGCCTTACAGAGGTCGTTTTGATGTTTAAAACCGATAAAACCAGTAATAGTCTCCGTGTCAGAAAGACTCAAGAAGGCGAACTTGTTAAGTTCGAGGAACCCCCTTACGCCTGGTTTTTCAGGTGTAGGAAGGTCCATGGAGAACTTTATTGTCGAACTACAACCAAAAAGACTAGTAAGGATTATCAGTAAAACGGTAAAAAATCTCAACATACCTTCTCCTTTTTATCCAGTTTGATATCCGGACAAAGTCCGGCTTTCTTTCAGGGCAGACTTTATGGTTTTGACTATAGATTCCTCTATACTTTTAAGCTCTGACTCCTGTCTTATCCACCAGAGCATTCTTTCTGAATAATTTTTCATAGTTTTACAGATGTCTCTTACCTCACAGTACTTCTCACACTTTTTACCGTTCCACGTTTCTCGCGCACGGCAAGGAGGTGCCCAGTCGTAAACGAAGGCCTGATTAAGACAGTCTGACTTTATCTCCTGGTATCTCGTTACGAGGGAACTGTTTATCTCGGGTATGAGTATTACCGGAGCAGCATCAACGATTCCCCTTTCTTTTGTCTGTCTCAGTCCCACCTCTCTGCTTATAACCTGTACTGCCATTGAGTTTATCTCGAGCTGTGGATACTTCTGCTTGAGAAGGATCCTGTACTGGTTCATCTGAAGCACCACCTCAAAAAGGGCTTCAGCCTTCTCGTCGTCGTTTCCTGATAGAGCCTTTGCTATCTTCCAGGCACCCCAGGTCTTGTAGTCATAGAGTGTTTTTGTGTCGGGATCGTACACATCGTAAGTGCCGTGTACGAGCTGGTTGTACAAGGTCTCCTCAGCGTATTCTGATTCTGTTAGTCTGTACATGACGTTGTGGGTGTTTGTTCCTATTATTGCAGCCACCTTTTGGAAGGGGTTTATGAAGTACGGCCGTGTAATTTTTAGGAATTGTTCTCTCGTACCTGAAAGGATCTGGGTTACGCTGGGTTTTCCGTTCCAGTGTCGATCTCTTCCAGCTCTTTTAAGGAATGGTAGGGCTTTACACCTTCCAGTGGGGAATTTATCCCTGAGGCGGCATTCTCTAAGACAGTCTTCAATCAATACTGTCTTTTCGTCCGGACATATGAAACCTGCTACAGGCATTACGTTCTAATCTTATTATAGTGAAAGATCTTACGATTGACAAGTTATTTAACACTTTTTAAAATAACTATGCGTTGGTAAGTACTATCCACATTTATTGTAATCACACGCCAGACATCTGATGCATCCTTCTTCGATTACCATAGCAGCCTGTCCACACACAGGACAGTAATGAAGTGAGTTATTCTTGTATTTTCCTAGCTCGTTTGAGTATACCTCCACCGGTACTTCGGGCTCCATAAGGCCTATTTCAATAAAGAAGTCTTTCATGGTCTCTCCAATCTCGGCAATCAATGATGGTACGTATTTTCTTCTTTTTACAGACCAGAAACCTGACTTTCCCATGATTTCCTTTAGCTCGTCTACGAGAAAGGTCGGATCGTCTACGTTTCTGAAAACTGCTGATATGAGCCTTCCAAGGGCCTTTGTCCATTCCTCGTATATGGGATTCTTCGTGTTTATAAATAGTTCGTAAGGTCTGACTTTGCCGTTCTGACTATAGTAGGTAAAAGTGAGGTAAAAGGCAAACTTGTGTTCGGGAATTTTTATCTTGAAGGTCGTACCCGGGAGTCTCTCCGGTCTTTCGGTATAGGTTTTGTGAATTACCTGTAATGGTTTTTCCTTCTTCCGGGGTGAACTCTTGAGAATGCCAGGAAGTGAACCTTCTCTGAAGATTGTACATCCCTTGAGTTCTTTTTGCCATGCGTAAAAGTACACATCATGAAGTTCTTCAAGAGAGATGTTTTCATGGAGATTTATGGTTTTTGAAATAGAATTGTCTATGTAGTACTGACATGCTGCCATTACGTCAATGTGTTCCTTCCAGGTAAGCTCAAGAGCTGTAATAAAGTACTCAGGTCTGTTTTTTATGTCTGCATCTGCGTAGACTTTTTTATACATGGCCCAGCTGTAATCCTGTGCTATTATCTCCTGCTTGTATTCGGGGTTTTCTCTTACGTATTCCATGCGATATATAGGCTCAACACCACTTGAGACGTATCCTACGAGCTGGCTTATAGAGCCAGTCGGTGCTATAGTAAGAAGACAGGCGTTTCTTATACCGTGTTCTTTTATATTTTCTCTGAGGTCTTCTGGAAGCCTCTGGATAAATGCACCCTGTAGGTATTCCTCTTTTCTGAACATGGGAAAGGGCCCCCTGATTTTAGCAAGCTCGATGGAGGTTCTGTAAGCGTTATTTCTTATAAACTCAAATATCCTTTTTACCCATCTGATAGATTCCTCACTTCCGTATCTCACTTTGAGCATTGCGAGGGTGCTTCCAAGGCCCATTACCCCGAGTCCTATTCTCCGCTTCAGGACTGCCTGATTTCTCTGTTCTTCTACGGGGTAATAACAGAGGTCTATTGTATTGTCGAGAAACACGACACCTGTTTCTATAGCCTTTTTAAGGCTATCCCAGTCTAAGTCTGGATTTCCAAAAGGGTCTTTTACGAACTGCGTGAGATTTATAGCACCTAGCATGCAAGCTCCATATGGAGGAAGAGGTATCTCGCCACACGGATTCGTTGCCTGAATAGTTTCGCAGTACCAGAGGTTGTTGTTTCTGTTTATCGTGTCAAGGAATACTACTCCCGGTTCTGCCTTTGCCCAGGCGTTTTCCACTATAAGATGCATGAGACTTCTTGCTGAGATCGTTCTGTACTGTGTTCCGTTAAATCTGAGGAGAATGTCTCTATCTTCGATAACTGCTTTCATGAACTCGTCTGTTACACCGATTGATATGTTAAACTTTTCGAGGACTGGTCTCTCTTCGGTATTGTTTGCCTTTGAGGTGATAAATTTTTCTATGTCAGGATGATCCACGTTGAGAACGGCAATCATCGCTCCTTTTCTTTTGTTTACTCCGGAGATCGTTCGGCTCATAGAATTCCACATTTCCATGAACGACACCGGCCCTGAGGCCATAGACGAAGTGCCTCTTACTGGATCACCTTCGGGTCTCAAGGTGGAAAAGTTAAGCCCTATACCACCACCTGCCTTTAGTGTTAGGGCAGACTCTTCAAGGGCCTTCATAATACCTTCCATGGAGTCTTCTATGGAACCCATTACATAACAGTTTGCAAAGGTAGCCTTGGGATTATCAGTACCTGCGTAGGATAGAATCCTTCCACCTGGAATAAATTTCAACGAGACCATTGCCTCAAAAAATCTTTCCATGAGAGTTTTGTCACCATTACTAATGGCAGTAGCAACTCGTCTAAAAGTGTCTTCAGGACTTTTATCCTTGCTGGATTTATACTTCAGGCTCCATATAGAGTTGTTTATCATGGCGAACCCCTCCCTTTTTCTAACTATCAGAATACTTTTTTCGTAAAGGAAGTGATTTTATTTTTTGTTCAGCACCATAATGTGGTTGCCTTCTTTTTTGACGAAAAGGACGAACTTTGCGGCAAGACTGGCTATTGCCTTTTTAAAGGTTGCCCTGTCTGAGACGACTCCTTTACTCTGTACGATCTCGTAAAGTTTTTCGTATTCACATGGAATGGAGCTTTTAATTGCTTCGGCAAGCTCAGTAGGAACTGTGTAGTTCCTCAGTTTAACCATCTCGAGTTCGTTGTTTATTTCCAGAATGTGACTTATTATCCCTTCGTTCCTGTAAAGGAGACTAAATACACCCGTGTCGTATCCCTTCAGCCTGGTTCTGTTTATTCCTTGACTGCTGTCGAGAAGGAAACCGACCTCGTCAGGTGTATGATGTGTAACTATTGCCGTTATAAGGTTGTTTACGTGTGTTCCAACAAGAACCTTTAAGTTTCTGTCCGGTCTCGTTGCAATGAAATGTAAAATCGTCTTATCCACATCGTCCGTAAAGATGAGGAATATTGAAAACATTCTTGCAATTGCAGACATTCTATCGTGCATGGAAATTTTCTGCGTGTTTACCACAAAAACAATATGTCCGTCCGGAGCAAGTTTAAGATTTATGACCTTTATAAGGTGTGGCAGGTAGTATCTTGTAAATCCCTGGTAGTCTATAATGGCGAATCCGTATCTGGGCTTGTTAACCGTTCCGGTCTCGTTGAGTATCTTTCTCTTTACTTCAAACACTTTAAGGGAATTAAGACCCGGTTCTATACTGTTAAGGTCGTAATACGTAAGTATCGTCGAAGAAACGTCATTGCCTGAAACAAGCAGAGTATTCCCTCTGCTGTAGGAAAGTCCTTTAAGGAGAGTCGCATCTGTATCCTTTGAAAGGTAAAACATAACGGATCTGTCACCGAGAGACTTTTTGATTTCTATCATCTCGTTGAGCCTGTTATTCCCGCCGGAGAGGATGACATGACTCTTCTGGTCAGTCAGGTTCTTAACGACTTCGGTAACGTGTGTAACCTCCTTTTCAGCAATACTGTTAAGGTTTACGAAAGCCTGATTGTAGGTTTTTGATTCTTTTTTATTCATATTTTACCTCCACGTAAAAAAGTTTTTGTCCCCTTTACAAGGGTATAACATTTTCGTCTAAAATGGCTCGTCGTAGGAAGTAACCTCAGGTGGAATCTGGGCGTCTATCGTCTGACCCTGTTTGTTCGATAAGAACTCGAGCCTGCTTATTAGTACTGAAAGCTGTCCATTTTTGTCCGTTGTAAGAGAACCAGTGAGTGAAACCTTTGTTCCCTTAAGAAGGTAAGGGACAAGCTTCTGACATCTCTCTCCGTGGAGAAAGCAGGTTATCCAGATCGGGTCGAGTTTTTCTTTTTTGTTCTGGGTAAGCTTAAACCTGTCGACGGCGAGTCTGAATCTTCCGAAGTGCTTTCCGTTCTTTTCGTAAATCTTCATGTTATCGCCAAGTCTACCTGTTAGGATGACGGTATTCATGGTTCCTCCTTGTCAGTTTACTTTACAGCCGAAGGCTGTAACTGATCAGTGTAGTGTCCTGTATATATCTTCAAGGATACCTCTGTACTTCTCGATGACCTCCTTGTCACCAGAATACTCAAAGGCACAGCTGACACCTGCAATAAAGGCATCTACGAGGGCCTTTTTAACTTTCTCGTCGGTCTTTTGAGGTCCTTCCTTATCTTCACGAGAAGGTTCTACTTTTTTAGGTTCTTCTTTTGCCTGTTCGTCTGCGGGAATAGGTCTGGCGATTCTGGATATCTTCTGGTGAGTCTCTTCGAAAGCGAAGTTGACACTTTTAAATCCCTTCAGGGTCTTCTGTAGGGTTATGAGGTAGGGAAGGGCGTCTAAACCGGGACGTAATCTGTCGTTCATTACGTCTATGAACTCTCTGACTGGAACGCTTAGCTTTATTGGTACGTCCTTGCGTTTTATGTGGTCTCTGAGAATTGTGTTTACCAGGATCAGGTAGGCTGATATTCTGTCAGTCTTTGGGAGATTGACGTCGACTCTTTTTGTTTTTTCGTCTGCTTTAAGTATGGCACTTCCTACAATACTGCCGTCGTCTTTTTTAAACACACCTGTTATTATCTCGATCTTACCATTCATAGACGAACTCCTTAAAAAAAGTTTTTTTAACTTTAACAAAATAATAAAAGAAAAAAACACAGTATAAAGAAAAGTAATAATGCAAAAAGGAACGTGTCTTTAATTAATTTGTCCCTGAAACTCCATTTCGAGTATCGTGTCCACCTGTTTTAGAAGGTCCTTTACGGAGTAAATGTTATCTACTTCGTAGTCACAGCTTATAAGGGGTATCTGTTTTTCACTTTCGTGTTCGTATACCGTGCTGTGAAACAGAAGTTTTCTTTTTATTTTTATAAGGATACCTCCACGGTCTTTTATAAAAGCAGCCTCGTCTGGAAAACGAATGTCGTCGACCACGAACTTGTTAAATCCATGGTCCATTAACGTCTTTATTTTTTTGTCCAATTTTTTAATCCACCATTGCTGGTCTATCTGGTTTCTAATTACGTCTGTTCCTATCTTCTGCATGAACCATCTCGATACGTAGGTCTTCTTTATGTATAATTCTTCGTATTTGAGAATGCCTGCCTTAAGAAGCATTTCCTTCAGAGCGTCTGTAAATCCGATCTTTAAAAAACCCTTACTGACGAGATGGTTTGCTACGGTAGTTTTACCGCTTCCGGCGTTTCCGACGAGTCCTACGATTAAGACTTCTTTCATGGGTGAACTACCTCTCCCTATCGGAAGGGGCTTCTTGCTTCAACGACAAGACTTGATGGTATTTCTACCAACATTGGTGGCGAAGTATCAGTGTGGTCCCATCTCAGCAGGCAACTCAGAGCCGTCCCATCCATGACGTTTTGTTCTGTTTGCTGAAATCCAGTCCCTTAAGGGGTTATCGTAAACAAACTCTCTAGAAGTACCTCTTGGATCTACCTTCACCATGGGTATAGCCTAAATTTATAACTAAACATCTGTTTGTCCCTCTATGTATTTTTTAGCACATCCAATTTCATCCCCTTCCTTACGAAAGGGGACTTCCTGGTGGAAAAGTTAAAGTTCCGTAAAGATTACTTTTTCTATCGTTCCATTGAACGTTCTAAGGATTTCTACGACGTTCTGGTTGTTAAGTATTTCGTACAGTTTAAATCCCTTTTTGAGGTCTTCGAGAAATTGCAGTTTGTATATATTTGAAGGGTTTCTCAAAAGAAAGGCTGGGTGGTACGTGATGACTGCCGGGATGTCTCTGTAATAAAGGATCTTACCTCTTAGGTTGCTGAGGGGTTTTGTAATGTTCAGTATACCATTGAGGGCTGTTCTTCCAAGGCATATTATTACTAATGGTTTGATAAGTTCGAATTCCTTTTCGAGCCAGGGTCTGCATGCAGTGATCTCTGAAAGGGTAGGCGTTCTGTTTTGCGGTGGTCTGCATTTTACTGTGTTAGTGATGTAAATGTCTTCTCTATTGACAGATAGTTTGTTGAGAGCTCTTGTAAGCAGGTTACCAGCTGCTCCTACGAAGGGCTCGTTTTTGAGGTCCTCTTCCTCTCCGGGAGCCTCTCCTACGAGTACCAGACGCTTTCTGAGAAGACCGGTTCCTGGTACAGGAAGTCTTGCACCGTTTCTCAGGTTACACCTTTTACAGTTATGGATTTCCTGTTTGATGAAGTTAAGCATTTCTTAAAGTTTAGTAATTTTTTTTCGTAATGTCGGGTATCTTATTAGACAGCAAGAGACGGAACGAATGGTTATTTTTTGATTGAAAACACAGGCTTACCCTTACATTCGGTAATCGCAACGGGAATACCTGCAAGATCTGCAAGATCGAGGTAAACTCTTGAAGAGGGGGTGGCGTCGAGGTACTTCAGGTATGTGTGGAGTCCTTTTAGTTCCTCGAGATCGAGGATTTTGCTGAGGTAGTGTGGAATGGAATCTGTCTTTGTACGTCTGTAGTGGTCGTAGACGGTTAGAAAGTGCTCTGCGACGATCGAGAAGTTTTCGGGATTATTGAGAGCTCTTTTGATACCTGTAGATTCCGCTACTACTTTAAGGGTAAATTCGGAGAAGCTGAGTATTCTGGAGTAAACATCGTTGACCTCGCACTTTCTCAGGAGGTCGTATGCCCAGAACATCTGGATGGGATGAACCAGAAAGGTAAATCTCTTTTTAAGGTCTTCTGGAAAAAGTGGTTCGAAGTCTCCGGCAGTTATAAGTGGATCGTTTTCTTTGAGTTTAGAAATGGCAAGGGCCTCGGCGAGGGTAATGGGATCTTTTTCTGTAAGGTATACCGTAATTGACTTTTCGTCCTCAACAACGGTATAGCTGTAGCTTTCTCTGGGTACGGTCTTTACCTCTTTTTTAATGCCGAGTTTTTCTGCAATTGTTCTAATGTACTCTTTACTAAACATCCTTGTCCTTTTTACATTCAATTAGCGTGGTGTATATTATATCACAGGGTGACCTCCTCCCACCTCTAAAGGAGGTGGGCTTCCCATTTCCTAGAAGGAAGCTTACGCGAACGTAGGGATTACACCCTAATATCCGCACAGCGGCTTCCTTCTCCATGGGCTTAAGTTCGGGCCAGTCCAGCCCTACGGCCTGATCAGGGCTCAGGCCAAGCCCTTTCCTCAGAATGACAAGTGCGGCATTTACATCCCTGTCGCACTTCCAGCTACACTTACAATCAATTACCCTGTCCGACAGGGAGAGATCGTGCTTTTTCCCACAGGCAAAACATTCGCGTAGTTGTCTCCATCCTCTCTACAGCAACAGGCGTTTCAAGGCTGGTCCTCAACCTTGATTTCAGTCCGCCTATCCCCGAGGAGTGGACCTGCCTGCCGAAAAGCCCCGACCACCCCTTCACCCAGTCGTCCTGAAATGCCACCCTCCGGTATATCTTCAGAAAGGCCAAGATCCTATTTTGAGCATCTTTACGCCTGTTGTTTAGCTTCTCGTATTCCTTCCTCAGAAAAAACAGGATCCTCTCTCTGTTTCTGGAGCCTTTCTGTGTTTTGGCCAGCTTCCTCTGGAGTCGTTTCAATCTCGGCGTTTCATGAACCTCAAAGTCGATCTTTATGCCGTTGGATAGTGTCAGCTTTCGGCTAACGCCAAAGTCTATCCCGATATCTTTGCCTACAGTATTCAGGGAAATATGACTGTTTTTCGGGAGGTAGCACGTCACATGCAGATAGTAGCCGCTGGGTTTTCGTACCAGCACGGCGTTTGCTATCTCCGCATCGGTAGGTATTTGGTGCAAACCCAGCACGCGGAACTTCCCAAGTCTCTGAATCCTCACTCTATTCTGGGCAAATTCCAAGCTGTACGTCACGCCGTATTGCTGGAGCGGGATCGAATTGACAAACTTTTTATATTTAAGTGCTCCGACCGTGCAGCCGTTTTTCTTCAGCTTACCGAGCACCCTGAGGTTATCTTTGAGACGGTCTGCTATCTCCTGTTTTATTTGGGACCCGAGGATGTTTAGCTCCCTCTGCTCAAAGATATCTCCTGCTTTGACTTTAACCATGCTTACCTTGTTGGCGGGAATCCTTAGCCGTTCCGTATCCGATACCAGCCAATTGTACAGCCACTTCGCTTCCAGAAACGCTTTTCTGAGTACCTCAGACTTCCTTTTGGAAAGGTTTTGGAGCTTCAACTCGTACACAGCAGAAAAGACGTCGGCGATTCTTAAAATCTTAGCAAGGAGGGGAATTTCCCGAGAAGTCTTTCTGTAGTAACCATTTCCTGTACTGTCTTCGTGATGGTAGAGTATTGTTTTGAAAAGGTCTTCACAGAAAGTCTTTTCTAGGTTGCCGTTTACGACGTTCTTTAGCGTTTTTACGGTAAGGTATGGATGTAATCTTATCTGTTCCATCTCCTTCTCAGTAAGACCACCCGGTTTCATAAGGATCATGTCACTTATACCAAGTTTACCAAGATCGTGTAGATATCCCGATTGTTTAAGGATTACGCACTTTTGGCTATCAAGGCCAATGTTTCGTCCTATTAAGCAGGCGATGTCACCTACCTCAAGGCAGTGTCTGTAAAGATATTCTGACTTGAGTTTAAGTAGCTCCAGGACTACGTTGAGCAAGTCTTTTGAAACCATTTTTGTTTATATTACACTGATCTAAAACTTAGTTACGGTGAGAATAACGCTGTGTAAAACGGCTTGTTTGTTAAAATACTCCTAATTTGTAGGGATTTTTGCCCTGTAGAAAGGGCAAGTTGAGCTTTAGAAGGTGTTAGTAGAAAATTCCAGTAAGTATTGTGTTAACAATTTGAGCCAGTTTGTGTTAAGTTTTATAATTCGTCCATACTTCAATGACTTCGTCGCAGGGAGCTTTAAACTCGCAGTTATAACAGTTCTTTTGAAAACCAAAGGCTTTCAGGGGTCCATACTGAATACACTGTAACATTCTATAAAACTCGTCAGTACTTGAAAAGACCGAATCCTTTTCTCTTTTTATTTTTAGGTAGATCTCTGGTTTCATAAATAGTTCCCCTTTTTATAGACATTTATTCACCTTACACTCCAGGGTTTTAAGACTGTTTAAGCAACCTTTAAAATAAGGGTTTTCCTTAAACAGCCTTATGGGAGCACTATTACACC
>Ga0197142_1000327_pt1 | contig 43715 bp, 43 predicted proteins | sample GBS60_MetaG_FD_148614 | JGI IMG/M metagenome (GOLD analysis project Ga0197142, IMG submission 148614) | Sediment microbial communities from Great Boiling Springs, Gerlach, Nevada, United States - GBS 60_MetaG | ecosystem: Environmental > Aquatic > Thermal springs > Hot (42-90C) > Sediment... | reverse complement strand
ATTCTCTAATACTGCAGGTATTAACTATAACAATATCTGCATCTTTTAAGTTCTCTACTTTTTGCAAACCCAAAGATAGAAGGATTGAAGCCATATACTCGCTGTCTGCTTCATTCATCTGACATCCATAAGTTTCTATAAAAAAGTTTTCCATAGCATATTGATTATAAAAGATTTTCACTTGCAAAGCAATTTTTTAAAATAAACGATTCATTTAATGCTTTAATGACAAAAATTTTTTTGGTAATATATTTCGTTCTATGAAGAAAAATCTACTAGGGATTGGATTAATTCAGTCACGTTGTAGTGAGCATATTGAGCAAAACTTTGAGAAAACCCTTTTAAAAATTGAAGCATTATGCGACAAGGGGGCAAAAGTAATATGCACACAGGAGCTATTTTCAAGCCTTTATTTTTGTCAGTACCAAAATCCTGATTTTTTTAAATTAGCAGAAATACTTGATGAGAAAAATATCCATATAAAAAAACTCTCACAACTATCGAAAAAGAACAAAGCTGTAATCATAGCTTCTTTTTTTGAAAAAAGGTCAGAAGGTATTTATCACAATACTGCTATCGTTTTTGACCATGATGGCAGTATAGCAGGTTTGTATAGAAAAATGCATATACCCGATGACCCACATTTTAATGAAAAGTTTTACTTTACACCTGGCGATACTGGTTACAAGGTGTTTAAAACAAAATATGCAAATATTGGTGTTTTAATCTGTTGGGATCAGTGGTTTCCTGAGGCAGCAAGGATAACAGCACTTAAAGGTGCACAAATACTTTTTTATCCAACCGCAATAGGATGGTTACCATCAGAAAAGAAAGACTTCGGTAAAAAACAATACAATTCTTGGGAAATAATACAAAGGGCTCACGCTGTAGCAAATGGTTTGTATGTTGCTTCGGTAAACAGAGTGGGGACAGAAAAATTTCCTCAATTAAAAGAAGGTATCGAATTTTGGGGGAAAAGCTTTATCTGTGACCCATATGGAGAGATTATAGAACAAGCACCATATGATAAAGAAGCACTTGTTTTTGCAAACATTGATTTATCAGAAATAGAAAAAACACGTGCTGTATGGCCATTTTTTCGAGATAGACGTATAGATAGCTACAATGATATTTTAAAAAGGTTTGTTGACAATGAATAAACCCCCTAAAGAAGCAGGTTATTATCTACCTCCAGAATGGCATCCCCACATAGGTACGTGGTTCTCTTATCCACACAACCCTCTCACATTCTTTGATAGAATGGATGCGGTAAGGGATGCTTACACAGACATAATTTACTATGTATCCCTCTATGAAGAAGCTCACATAAACGTTAATGATGAATGTATGGAAAAAGACTTACTTAAAAGGCTAACTGAAAAAAATGCAAACTTAAAAAACATTATAATTCACCATTTTCCAACAAATGATGCCTGGTGCAGGGACCATGGGGCTATATTTTTAGTTAACAAAGAAAAAAAGAAAACATTAGCTACCTGCTGGAAATTCAATTCATGGGGTGGTAAGTACCCCTATGACTTAGATTCAAAAATAGCAGAACTTATGGCAGACTATCTTGGTGTTGAAAAAATTCTTATCGATTTCGTGCTTGAAGGTGGCTCAATAGATACAAATGGAGAGGGAGTTTTACTAACAACCGAACAATGTCTTCTAAATCCTAATAGAAATCCTTCTTATACAAAAAAAGAAATCGAAGAAATCCTAAAATCAAACTTAGGGGTAGAAAAGATACTATGGTTAGAGGAGGGTATTGTTGGTGATGACACTGATGGACATATAGATGATATCACCCGCTTTGTAAACAAAGATACCATCGTTACTGTTATAGAAGAAGACCCATTAGATGAGAATTACAAAATATTGCAGGAAAATTTAAAAAAATTAAAAACTTTCACAGATATTTACAATAGACATTTCAACATAATAACATTACCAATGCCATCTTCACTTTACTATAACAATGATAGACTACCAGCTAGTTATGCAAATTTTTATATTACAAATAACTTAGTCCTTGTTCCCACTTTTAACTGCAAGAATGATAAAATTGCATTAGAAATTCTACAAAGCATTTTTAAAGACAAAAAAGTAATTGGTATAGACTGTTCAGACATAATCATTGGTCTTGGTTCAATACATTGCCTAACACAACAAATACCTATGTCATAACCAAATATTGCATTTAACTATTAGTTTGTTTATACTCTTAATGAGGGTAAAAAGATGGAATTTTATATCAAACCTTTTTTATTACCACGTATTATTGGTTTTATTATAACTATATTACTTGTCATAAGAAGTATATCATTCAAATTCCTCCATTTATGGTCTAAGAAAACAGAAACAAAATTGGATAATATAATAAAATCAACAAAAACCCCATCAATATACTGGTGTATAGCAATAGGTTTTTACATAGTCATTGCTATCTCTGACATAACTGAAAAATACGCAAACCTTTTAAATAAAATCATAAACGTAATAATAGTCTTTTTCATCACTATAGCCACAGCAAACCTTGTTGGCAAAATATACAAAAACTATATCGTAGAATCAAAACTACCTTTACTAGGTACAGACCTCTTTTACAGTATTTTGAAAGGCACTGTTATTCTCATAGGATTAGTGATAATCCTTAGTTTTCTTGGTATCTCCATCGCACCTATTATCACAGCACTTGGTGTGGGCGGCTTAGCTGTTGCTTTAGCATTAAAGGATACACTGGCAAACCTTTTTACTGGAATACATATACTTGTTGAAAAATCAATCAGAGTTGGCGATTTTATTAAACTAGAAACATAACAGGAAGGATTTGTAGAAGACATAACATGGAGAAAATCAAGAATAAGAATGCTTCCAAAAAATATAGTTATTATACCAAATAGTAAATTAGCAAAAAGTAAGATAACAAAGTATTATTTACCAGAAAAAAGAATGAAATACTTAATACCAGGTAGTGTGAGTTATAATACAGACTCTGATCACGTCAAAAAAGTATTGTTAGACATTGTAATTAAAGTAATAAAAGAAATCCCTGTATTGCTTTCTGAACTACAACCTATTGTGAGGTTCATTCCAGGTTTTGGTAACAGTTCTCTTGAGTTTACTTTGGTTCTAAACGTTAGAGAATATGTTGATCAGCTTACTTTACAACCTGAGATAAGAAAAAGAATTTTCAAAAGGTTTACAGAAGAAAATATTGAAATACATTACCTTGTTCAACACATTTACTTACATAAAGACAAACAAATATGAAAAACAAAGAAATTGCAAATATCTTCGATGAATTGGGAGATATGGTTGAGTTTCTTGGAGAAAACCCCTTTCGTGCAAGGGCATACAAAAGAGCTGCCCAAATCATTTATGGCTTATCTGAAGATGTAGAAAAACTGTATAAAACAGGTAAGCTTTCAGAAATCAAAGGTATAGGAGAAGGTATTATCCAGAAAATTGGGGAATATTTAGAAAAAGGTAAAATCTCTGTCTATGAAGAATATAAATCACGTATACCGGAAGGTTTACTAGAACTTTTGTCAATTCCCTACATAGGTCCAGTTACCTTGAGAACTTTATATGAAAAACTACATATTACAAACTTTGATGAACTAATAAAAGCCTGTGAAGATAAGCTCATAAGAAACCTACCTAATTTTGGTCCTAAAAAAGAAGAAAATATTTTAAAAGGGCTATTAAGATACAAGGAACAAACTTATAGACACCCCATAGGACAGATTTATGAGGACATAATAGACCTTTTAAAAGAGCTCAAAAAAATACCTGGAGTAATAAGAGCAGAAGTAGCGGGAAGTTTTAGGAGGATGAAAGAAACAATAGGAGATATAGATATTCTTGCGACGGGCTATAATAAACCAGAAATAATAAAAAGCTTTACAAAATTACCATTTGTAAAAGAAGTATTATCAGAAGGTGAAACAAAAAGTTCAGTAATTTTAAAAACAGATATACAGGCTGATTTAAGAGTTGTTGAAGACATCTCTTTTGGTGCCTGTCTACAATATTTTACTGGTTCCAAAAACCACAATGTAAAACTAAGAGGTATAGCTAAAGATAAAGGACTCAAAATTAATGAATATGGTATTTTCAAGGGAAATGAAATGATTCCCTGTCAGGAAGAAGAAGAAGTCTATAAGAAATTAGGACTACCCTGGATCCCACCAGAATTAAGGGAAGATAATGGAGAGATAGAACTCGCGCAAAAAGGCATTGTACCTGAACTAATCGGATACAACGACATAAAAGGCGATGTACATGTCCATTCTACATACAGTGATGGTGGAGAAACAATAAGAGCAATGGTAGAAGCGGCAATTCGTATGGGATATGAGTACATAGTTATAACAGACCATTCCCAAAGTCTTAAAATTGCAAAAGGTCTTGAAATTGAAAGACTTTTTAAACAGGCAGAAGAGATAGATAAATTAAACAAAGAGCTAAAACCTTTTAAAATTTTCAAAGGTTCAGAAGTGGATATCAAAAATGATGGTAGTCTTGATTATCCAGATGAAGTTTTAAAAACCCTCGATTTTGTAATAGCTTCAATACATTCTGGATTTAAAGAGGATGAAAAAAAGATAACAAGCAGGATACTATCAGCAATGGAAAATCCATACGTTACAATGATTGCTCATCCAACAGGAAGAATACTTAACACAAGAGAGCCTTACAATATAAACATCATAGAGATGTGTAAATTTGCGGAAAAAACAAATACTTATCTCGAAATCAATGCCTATTTCGACAGATTAGATTTAAATGATATAAATGCAAGAATTGCTAAAGAATACGGTGTTAAATTTTGTATAGGCACAGATTCACATAATGCAAGCCAGTTAAAAATGATGAAATATGGTATTGGACAAGCAAGAAGGGCATGGCTATCTAAAGATGATGTAATTAACACAAAAAGTATTGAAGATTTCATAAAAGCTATAAAATTAAAAAGAGAAAAATATGCTTGAAATAAAAACAATTGGTGATTTTATTTTTGAAAGGTTGCTTGGCACTTTATACAATCTTGTTTCCTTCTTATACCTAACCATTGAATCCTTCTTTAGAAATTTTCCTTATGGGATAGGGTACTTAAAAAACATTTGTCGAAAACAAATATATTTTACAGGCATACAGGCATTAAATATAACTGTTTATGTAGGTCTATTCATGGGCCTTGTAATTGTTACACAAATAGCCTCATTTATAACAGGCATTGGCGACCTCTATACAATTAACAAAATTATTATTAATGGTCTGATTAGAGAAGTAATCCCTCTCATTATAGCAATCATAACAATTACAAGAAGTGGAACTGCAATCACTTCAGAATTAAATTTAATGAAAATTAATAACGAAATATTAACTTTAGAAAGTCTCGGCATCAATTATATGTATACACAGGTTTTTAGTAGAATAATTAGTTTCGCTATTTCATTAAATGTCCTTACAATAATTGCTTCATTTACATCTTTACTAAGCGGCGGATTTTCTCTCTACCTCTTTACAAATATATCTATGGATGACTTTTTTAACATCTTTTTTTATACACTTACCATTTTTGACATAATATTATTATTACTAAAATCTACTACCTTTGGTATAGCTATCCCAACTATTTGCTGTTATTTTGGATTATTAATCAAAAAAAGCATGACAGAAATTCCTCAATTAACAACAAAAGCCGTATTAAAGTGTTTTTACTATGTTTTTATTATAAACATACTGCTAGATTTATTGGTGGTTATATGGGAATAATTTACGAATTCAATGACTGTATAATTCACTTTGATGGGAATAAATTACCAACTTTAAACTTAAGCATTGAAGAGGGTAATAAAATAGCCATTATACTTGAAAGAGACATTTATGATGTTGCTATACTTTACTTTTTATTCTTTCTAAAAAATGAGTATGAAGGAATCGCTAATTACAAAAATAAACCCATAAAAACATTAACCCCTCATGAAATTAATGAAATAATAAAAAAACAAACACACATATCCTTTTATCTCCCACTTATTAATAACCTTAAACTAATAGAAAATATTTACATTCAAAAACTTTACCATACAAAAATGTCGGAAAAAGAGCTTTTCAAAGAAGCTTATGAAATATTAAAAATTTTTGGTATAGAAGACAAATTCAATCATTTACCAGCCTTCTTAACAAAATATGAAAAAATATGTGGCCATTTCGCACGTGCAATGATGAGCGAAGCAGACATTATCTATTACTCCAACATACTTGAAGATATAGATAATGAAAAGAAAATCTTTTTGATTAACTTAATTGAAAAGTTTCATAATATGAAAAAGGAAAGGGTTACAATAATGACTTATAAAAATAAAGACAATTTGCCTAAAAATTTTCATTTTGATAAAATCATAATTCTATAAACAAGGTGATAGGTATGCCAACATTGCAGGATATAGACCCTCGTTTTAAACACATAGGTAAAAAGGTTTTTGTTTTCGTCGTTACATCAATTGCACTACTATTTATGGTAATCTACCAATTAGGGAAAGTAAAAGATATTTTTGCAAAAACAGTCCATTTATATTTTATCCACGATACAGCTTTTGGTTTATCCTTGAATATGCCTGTAAAACTTGCAGGTTTTAGAATTGGTAGAGTATCTAATATTATACTTGATGAAACGGGACATGTAAGGGTTGAATTAGAAGTTAAAAAGAGATATATGAAATGGATCAGAACTGATTCTACAGCAACAATAAAAAAAGAAGGCTACATAGGTGAAACAATAATAGAAATAAACTTTGGTTCACAAGATAAACCAATGCTTCAGGACAAATCAATGATAACCTTCGAAAAAACAAAGGGACTAGAAGATATAGCAAAAGAACTTGTTGAAGAACTCAAACCGGTAGCGGTTGATGTAAAAAATTTTGTTGAGTATATTGTTAATCCTAAAGGTGACGTAACGAGAATCCTAAAAAATACTGCCAACTTAACTGGCGAACTTAGGACTACCAACGATGAATTGTTAAAACGTATAGTAGAAGCAAAAAAATCGCTTAAAGAACTTGAAGAGTCATTAAAAAACATACACACTGCAACAAATGATTTGCCAAAAATGGTAAAAACTGTTGATAACTCACTACAAGAGATTGAAAAACTCTCAACATCACTCAATAAAAAAATACCTGTTCTTCTTGATGAAACCCAAAAAGGAATTGAAACTATTAACAAAATTGCATCAGATGCTGCTTCTCAATCTCCAAGAATTGGAACCATGATAGATAAAGCTGAAAATATCGCTGATAATGTGGATGACATAACAGAAGCAATTAAGAAAAGCTGGTTTATCAGAGGTAATCTACCGCCTAAAACACCACCAACACTTGTGCCACCTACCCTTCTTTTACCTAATATTGAGGAACATAAACAATGAAAAAGGTTTTTATTTTATCATTAACTTTAACACTTTTTGCCTGTTCTACAAACAAAGAACTTCCAAAAGCTCCAATTGTAAGAGAAGCAGAAAGAACTATAAAGAAAGCTGAAATCGCATTCATATCTGGAGAACCATCCACCGATGAACTTATAAAAAATGTACTTTCACTTACGCTTGCAACAAACATACCAAATCTTAAAATTAGGTCCCTTTTACTTAAAACCGGCTCAGAAATAAAGAAAAACCAGTTAAACGATGCTATTAAAAGTTTAGAAAATGCGAAAGAAATTGCCCGAAATGAAGCCCCTCAAATGATTCCTTACATAATATATTTTGACATGATTATTTCAATTGTGAAAAATGATGATACAAACATAAAAACATTGTTAAATGCAAAAATAAACTATCCCAAAGATTTAATACCATCTGTAACATCACTTAAAGCCATTTGGATGATAAAGCATAACAAATTCGATGAAGCTATGAATGAAATAAAGATAGCCTACAATATTGCCAAAAAACAAAACCAAATCATCGAACAATCCTTTTTATTAAAGCTTAGTTCATATATAAATTTACAAAAAAACAATATAGAATATGCACTTAATGACATAAAGAATGCCCTTAATATAGACCGTTCCCTTTATTTAATCGATTACCTTTACTGGGATTTAGAAATGCTTGGAAAAATATATTTAATTAAGGGAGATAAAGAAACATCGCTTTATTATTACAAGTCAGCCTATGAATTAGCCCTTTCAAATAAAAACGAAATAAAAGCAAAATACTTCAACGATAAGATACTACAACTATTGAAATAAAACTATCCATCATGTAATATATATACTAAGTTAGGGGATGTAGCTCAGTTGGGAGAGCGAAGCGTTCGCAACGCTTAGGTCGGGGGTTCGAATCCCCTCATCTCCATTTATTGTTATTTAAAAATCTCTACCCTTCCCTATTACAACAAATTGAGAAAGGTAATCTCTTAATGTTAAAATATTTATACTAACTCAAATCTTGGTAGCTTACTTTCTGAAAGCCAGTTTCTACAAAGGTTTAATGTGTGTAACCACTCTTCTGTGTTTATGTAATCCTCCTCACTGTGTTCGTTATAAAAGCCAATGCTTAAGTTTACCCCACAAATTTCTGTGCATAAAGTTACTATATCGGTAAAACCTCTTTTGTCTGGCTCTGTGTAGCCTGTTTTCTCTGAGATGTATTTTTTGAATTTGGGTGTACCTGCATTATCATAACATTTGAATTCTCTACCATTTTTTCTATCAAACTCCACGATAAATTGATGTTTTTTATTTATTTCTTCAAAAATATCTTCGTTTTCTTCAACTAAAAAACTACTGCCTAATCTCCCAACCTCTTCACCATCAGTGATAAGCAAGGAATGGCCTAAATCTTTTAATAACCACAATATTGCACAACCAGCTCTATCATCAACACCAAGAGGGCCATTTGTGTTTCTTATTAATACACCTTCTTTCTTTATTATCTTTACACTATCAATAAGCTCTCCTTCTTTTTTTATTGTCCAGACCGTATCTGCATGAGCAACGAGAAGCACCTTATTTTCTCTTTTACCTTCTACGTATAAAAACTTTTTTGGGCTTTCTCCACGTACAACCGCATTGGGTATCTCTGAAAATATTTCAAAAACCTCGTTTGTGCTTTTCACTGGTAATCTTAAAAAAACTTCTAAAACTTGTAATTCCCTTTGCATATGTACACCCCTTTTTGTATTTTTATTAAGATTATTACATGAAAGGTTAGGATATTCAAAAAAAGAAATATTTCTTTTTAGGACGGTTTACTTTATTAGTTCCTCATAGAGCTTACCTTTTCGTCCTTCGAAGAAAGTGAAAATGCTTTTTAACCTATCTGCTTCATTTAAATCACAATTTACAACAAGTACCCCTTCATTGTATCCAAGTGTCTCTCCAACAAAAGCACCATCAGGACCAATAAGAAAACTATTGCCATAAAATTCTTGATATTTTTCCTTTCCAAGCCGATTTACTCTCAAGATGAACACATTATTTACTAAAGCATGAGACGATAAAACTACTTTCCATCTTTTTTGAGTATTGAAAGCTGACGCTGTTGGCACAATTATTAGCTTTGCTCCTTTCAAAGCAAGTATTCTAAAACCTTCTGGGAAAAAGGTATCCCAGCATATTTGTACACCAATTTTTCCAATAGACGTATCAAAAACAGGAAACTCCTTTCCATGAGAAAAATAAAACTTTTCTTCATAAAGGGGAATATAAGGAACATGCACTTTCCTGTATATACCAGCAATCTTACCATTATCTATAATGGCACATGAATTATAATATTTCCTCCCATTTCTTTCAAAGAAAGGGACTGAAATTATTATGTGCTTTTTCTTCGAAATTTTTTTCATAGTACTTATAATCAATCCGCTTTTAGTTTCAGCGAGTTCGTAATTTTTTTTATTAATTTCACAGGGAAACCATTCGTTACAAAAAAGCTCCGGCAATGCAACAAGTTTAGCTCCTCTATCAACAGCTATATCGATAAACTTTTCTACTTTTTCTAAATTTTCTCTTTTATCACTCTTCGAAACAATCTGTATCGCTGAAACTTTGATTTTCATAATGCCTCCCATCCTATCTTATGCTATAACAACCCTATTCCTACCACTATGTTTTGCCTCGTATAATGCTTTGTCTGCACTTTCAACTATTGTAACTTTATCTTTTCCATCTTCAGGAAAACTTGCTACACCTAAACTTGCCGTAACTTTGAGTTTACCACCTTCAAATACTATTGTTAGGTTTTCTATCTCTTTTCTTATCCTTTCCGCTAATTTAGCTGCATTTCTTTTATCGTCATTAACACAGATTATTGCGAACTCCTCTCCACCATATCTCGCAACTATATCAACTTTTCTTGCAACTTGTTGAAGAGTCTGAGCTACCTTTTTCAAAACAATATCACCTACCTGATGTCCATAGGTATCGTTTACTTTCTTGAAAAAATCTATGTCTATGAGTATGAGAGAAAATTTCTCATTGTATCTTTCTGCTCTCATAAGTACCTCATTAAATTTTTCCTGGAAATGTCTATGGTTATATACACCTGTCAAACCATCGGTAGTTGCCATTCTTTGAACCTGTTCAAAGAGTGTAGCATTAGAAATTGAAATACAAGCCTGGTTTGTGAGAATTTCAATTATTCTTTTCTCATAATCGTCAGGTCCTTCATCTTTATAACCAAGCATCAAAGCTCCCAAAACTCTATCTTCAAAACCAAGCGGATAAATTATAACTCTCTGAAGCTTAGGAAACTTGATATTTGAAGCAATGATAGGTTTTATCTTTTTCTTTGCATCATAATGCCTTAAATCAAGATATTGTTTATAATTCACTACCCATAAAAGCAAGCTTTCATTCTCAACCCTTTTGCCAATTACATCATCAACTAACCCTCTTGAGCTTTTTATCACCATTTCATTTTCCTTGGTCTCATCAGTTATTGCTATAATTGATACATCGTTGTGAGTTATTGCATTTATGATATCAAGAAAGGTATTTAAATTTTCTTCTAAAGTGACACACTTCATCATTCTTTTACTGCCATCGTATAAAGCAGAAAATTCTCTATTCTGCATTTGCATTTGCTGAATTAATTGAACATTTTCCATTGCTTCTTGAATTTGCAAAGCCGCAAGTTTTACTATGTTTTCACTATCGGGGTTGAAAGCATTATCTTGCAGTGAATCAACAGCAAGCACGCCAACAATTTTATTTCTCCAAAAAACAGGAATACCAAGAAATGACGCAATAGGTAAATCTGTATCATAGTAGTTCAAGACTCTACTACCACCTTTCACAGAACTAAAATTAAGGGATTTTTCATGTTTAAAAATCCAGCCAATAACACCTTCTTCTAATGATATATCATCGTTATATCTCAAATAGTCACTATCAGAGATAGCCTCAAAGATTTTGTAAGTTTTACCATCTTCTTTGATTTTGAAAAAAGCGATGGTATATGGTTCCATAAGTTCTTTTACCTGTTGAAGAATTTTAAAGACCCTTTCTTCAAAAAAACCAAAAGTACTTTGTAAATGTTCAATTCTTTTGTCTTCTTTCAATGCTTCAAAGGTCACTTCATCTCTAGTAAAAAATGCCTTTGCCCCTTCTTTGATTTCTGTAAGTTTTGTTTCATATATCAATTTTTCTTTTCTTTCCTTTTTCAAAAGATACCCAAATAGGGAAAAAATAAAAAGCATTATTGTAAAAAAAGAAAAACTCACACAATTCCTTTGCCAGGGAAAGATACACAAATATAAGAACTGTGTTAATATGGTGATTATCATATAAAAAAATGCAACCTTAACACTAAAAAAGGCAAACATTAATGTGATTAATATGTAAAAAAGTGGTAAAAAGTTGAAATCTTTGTATTGTAAGGTAATAAAAAAAAGTATGCTTAAAAATACCCAACCGCTCCAGAAAAAAACATCCCATTCTTTAAGTGCAGCTTGCTTTTTCCTAAAAAGTTTAAAACTATCTATTAAAAGCATTATTATTACCAAAATAATCACAAAAACATTTATAAAACTTTTGACTGGCGAAAGAGATAAATCTAAAAGAATTTCTTGTTTTAAACTAACAATGTAAATAAGTAAAAGGGAAAACAAAAAAAGCTTTGTAATTTTTTTTTTATTTTCTGTTATTATTGCCATCTGACCTGCTTTCTTCCTCAAATAGGTAAAAGATTTCGCCTTTTTTGCCTTTTTGAAGCTTAATTTTTATTTGTTCTTCAATGAATAATGGGTCTTTTTTTAACAATACAAGTTCTTCTGAAAGTTTATCTCTTTCTGTTATCATCTTCTGTAACTGGTTTTCTAACTTAATTCTTTCTTTTTTTAACCTTAAATAGTTTTTATAACCCCTCTCGTCAAATATTGCAGTATATATTACATAAGCAATAACAGCACAAAAGATTAAATTAATCAAATAATTTATTATACGACTCATTTTTCTTTTGGTCTTGTAGCTATTGCAATTTTATCTATTCCTGCATTCTTTGCAATATCCATGACTTTCACAACTTCTCCTTGAGAAACCCTTTCATCTGCTTGAATAATGACAACTGTATCAGGACTAGAACGAGCCTTTTCATTTATAATTTTATTCAACTCTTCATCAGATACTACCCTATCACCAACCTGAAAAACACCATAGGTATAACCATCTTTTTCGATACCTTTTGTTATAAATACTCTGATTTCTCTTCTTTCACGAACACTTTCTTTCATAGAAGCTTGAGGTAGTTTTAACTTAATTGCTGGTGTTCCAATAAAATTCAAAGAAACCGCAAAAAATATGACAAGGTTAAAAACAGTGTCAACAATTGGAGTAAAATCTATGAAGCTTGAGTTCTTTGATTTTTTGACACTGCGAAAATTCATTTATTACTCTCCTGAAACTATATCAATAAACTCAGAAGAAATCATTTCTAAATTTGTAACAAGCTTAGAAACTTTAGATTCAAGAAACTTATTGAATGCCAAAGAAGGTATTGCAACCACAAGACCAAAGGCTGTTGTATTGAGTGCTTCAGATATACCTCCAGCCAATTTAGCAGGATTTACAACGGGATCAAGAGATATTGTGGAAAAAATAGATATTAAACCTGAAATGGTTCCTAAAAGCCCAAGTAAAGTGCTAATACCAGCTATTGTCCCTATAGCTTCTATATACTTTTCAAGCTCAAGCACTTCTGCTTTACCAACTACTTCAATAAGTTCTTTTAAAGATGCCCTATCCTTATCATAATTTTTTGAAATGACAAGTAGAATTTTTGCTAAAGGAGAAGGATACTTCACACAAAGTTTATAGATATCATCATATTTTCCTTCAATTAAATATTTTTTTGCTTCACTCACAAGCTGTTGAGGTATGTTTCTTTCTGCTTTTAAGACCATCAATTTATAAATAAAAAACCAGAGCGAAAGAACGGAACAAAGAAGTATGGGATACATAAATATCCCACCTTTTACAAAAAAATCAATCATCTTGCGTCCTCCTCATCTTCATTAGTCCTTTGCATTTTCTCATAACATGCATCATATAAAAGCTGACATTCTTTTCTTAATATCTCGTTTTTTGTCTCTTCCATAAAATACTGTGAGTAGTACAACACTTTATCACAATCACCTTTCAAGTACAAAACTTTAACATATTCTAAACGACTTTTATCTCTAATATCATTAAAAGCTTTTTCTAAATTTTTTTCAAGAAACTTTAAAGCGGTATAATAACTTTTTTTATATTTGTATATTAACCCCATCCTGTAATAGGATTGCTCAAGCTCACCTTTTCGAACATTTTTTGGGTATCTTATGAAATATTCATAAATTTTCTGTGCTTCTTCAAAATCATTACTGCTAAAAGAAAGCTCAGCAAAGATAAAATTGAAAGGATAATGGTCCTTTAATCCCAAGCTATCTAAAAGTTTAGCTAATTCTTTAACATTACTAGATTTTTCATAAGTAAAGTTTTTATAATACCATTTGCTTACTAATCCCATTATTTCTTGATAAGTATTTTCACTCCATTGTCTTCTTAAACATTGCTTATTAAAATTAATCGTTTTATTTGCTACATCTACAAGACATAACCAGAAAAATAAATGTTCTGAAACACCTTCGAAGCTTAAGTTACTAATAAAATCAAGATTATTCCCCTTTTTTATATGTTTTTTAATGCTTTCTATAAGAAAAGATTCTAAGCCGCCGTCATATTGAAATTTTACAGAGGGTTTAAAAACTTCTCCCCTTTCAAATGAGACCATAAACCTTATTTTGTTACTTATGTCATCGGGTAGGGCTGCTGAATATTTCAATACCTTATCATAATTTTTACTATGAAAAAATGCATATACTGCATTTTCCAAAGCAAGTTTAGATAGATTAGGTTTTTGACTAACAGAAAGAAAAAGTTCTCCTGCTTTTCTGTATTGACCTTCTTCATAGTACTTTTGAGCTTGTAGAAATGTCAAAAAACCATACCTATCTTCATTACTATCAATCAAACATATATTTCCATTAAGATAAAAATCATACAAACAATTCAGGTAATACGTTTCAAAATTATTCGGCTCTTCTATCCCTAAAACTCTAAAAAAATCTTTATAATAGTTTATAAGTGAAGGTTCTTTAATATATTTTGTAAAACTGCTCACTTCTTGTAAGTTCCCTGATTCAGCAGTATATACTGCAAGGAAAAGAAATTTGAACTGGTTTAATTTATCATCTCTGAATGTAACTGCTTTCATATCTTTAAAGTTTTTATCTTTTATAAATTCAAGAAATCTGCAGTATTCTTCTAATCTACTTTCATCCATGCACAAATTCTGTTCTTTACCAATTAAATAATTATAAAAACTTTCCTTTTCTACTTCTGTAAACTCATCTGATAACAACTCAAAGTATAGATAAGGCATTGTATCTAATATGTTTTTATTGTAATTTTTAAGATATTCAAAAAGGATTGTATCTTGAAATGAAACCTTTTTAAGAGGTGGATATAAGGCTTCTGCATAAAGAGAGGTTTTGCATAAGAAAAAAAACAAAAATACGCATAAATATTTAACTTTCATCTGACTTAATCATTACTTTTAATAATTCAGCACCTGAAAGTAAAATCAAAGCACTATAAAAGCTCCAAGTAATAAATATAATAAATATGCTCATAGAACCATAAATAATATTGTAGGTTGGAATATAATTAACATACCATGCAAAAACTCGAACAGCTACCGACCACATAATTACTGTATAGATAGATGCTATAAATGTTTTTTTTATATGTAACTTAATCGGGATAAAAAAGTAAAAAATGTAAGCTACTACTAAAACTTGCATGACAATAGGGACTACCTGAAAAACATAATTGCTATACCTTAAAAAGTGTTTCAAAAACAATAAACTTTCTTTTTGCGAAACATGTTTTAGAAAAACCATAAAAGTATCAAACATTAGATATAGCATTACAAGAAGTGCAAGAAAAAACATGGCAGAAATATACATGAAGTAGCTTTTTAAATTACCTCTTTTTTTTGTAATGAACTCCTCAAAAATATCTTTTAAACTTTTATCAATAGCGCTAAAAATCATTGTACAACTAAAAATTAGAATGGCTATACTTAATAAATTTAGGCTATAGCTTGTTTTAGAAAAAAGCCCTGTTAACATTACCCATGTGTCATAATTTAATTTCGGAACGAAATGAGAAACAATTAAATAAACCTTTTTTATCACCTTTGCATCTGACCCAGTAAAAAAACCTACTGCATTAGAGATAAGAAAAATTATAGGCAATGCAGAAAGCACAGAAAAATAAGCAATAGAAGCTGCATTATTCAAACAATCATCTTCTAAAAAATTTTTTACAAAAACTTTGAGAAATTTAAAAAACTTCATAACTCAAGAGAGCCAATCAAACCAGAAAGTGATGTATTTTTTATCTTTAAATAAGTCTGAAGCTCCTTAATTAAATCCCATAAAATGCCTGGATTTGTGAAATTTGCTGTTCCAATCTGAACTGCCTTTGCACCAACAATAAAATATTCAAGAGCATCTTCAAGACAGCATATACCACCACAGGCAATTACTGGTATCTTTACTTCTCGCACTATGCTGTAAACATGGTATAATGTGATAGGCTTCAAAACAGGTCCAGAAAAACCACCAATAATATTTCCTAAAACAGGCTTTTTAGTTTTTATATCAACTCTCATTGCCGTATAAGTATTTGCAATTACCAATGCATCTGCACCAGCACTTTCTGCAGATTTGGCAATATCTACAAGATTGCCTGCATTAGGGGTTAACTTGACCCACAAGTTTTTTTTAATATGCTTTTTCACATCTTTGACAAGCTTATACACTAATTCCTTGTTTGTCCCAAAACACATACCACCCTCTTTGACATTAGGACAGGAAATATTCATTTCCAGTGCATCTACTGCATTATGCTTATCAAGCATTTTAGCTACTTCTACATATTCATCAGGTGTATTACCAAAAAAATTAACCACAATATTTGTATCGAATGCTAAAAGCTCATCTAAAACTTTTAAAAATTCCTTTATGCCAATATTTTCAAGTCCAATGGAATTTAGCATACCTCCAGGTACTTCACATATGCGTGGCGGTTTATTTCCAATTTTAGGTTTTAAAGAAACACCTTTAGTAACAATTGCACCAAGGCAATTTAAATCTCCAAAATGAGTATATTCTAATCCTGAACCGAATGTGCCTGATGCTGGCATAAAGGGATTTTTTAACTTAAGATTACCAATAGTAACAGTGGTTGGCATCTTTACTCTCCAAAAACATCTCTTAAATTAAACACAGGACCATCTTTACAAACTTTAAGCATACCACGAGGTGTTTCAATGGCACAACCAAGACAAACACCTATACCACATGCCATATAAGTTTCAAAGGAACCATATATTTCAAGACCTTTAAACTCTTTGCTCAAAATCCAGAGACTTTTTAATAGACCTTTTGGTCCACAAGAAACAACAGTTCCTTTAAACCTATCTTTCTCCAAAAACTTCCTAAAAATTTCAGTTACAAAACCTTTTTCCCCATAACTACCATCATCTGTTGAAATAACTACCTTTTTCTTTCTCAAACAATCAAGAAAATAGGCTTCAGAAATATTTTTAAAACCTACAAAAGCCTTTATAAAACTACATTTAACAATTTTTTGGTACAAAGGAACAAGTCCAAGTCCACCTGCTATAAAAACGATATTTTCAGAATAGGGAAAGCCATTTCCAAGAGGACCCCAAACTTTTATTGGAAATGGCAAATCTTTTGTCGCAAGTAATTTAGTCCCTTCTCCAACCTCTTTAAAAATAAGTTCTAAGTTACAATCATTTGCTTTGAAAATACTAAACGGTCTCGGCAAAATGGTCTTTAGTGTATCTTTTATATGTATCATCACAAAGTTACCATACTCATAATCTCCTAAGGACTTTTCAAGTCTTATTTTGATGTGATATATATCATTTGCTATTTTTTTTCTACTTAATACAATTCCTTCAGTAAGAACAACTTGTTTTTTATTCATCTAACTGCTCCCGCCACATAATGATTGCATCCTCCTTAGTATCTTGATAATAACCTTTTCTTCTCCCTTTTGGTATAAATTTAAATTTTTTATAAAACTCTATAGCACCATAATTACTTGTCCTTACTTCAAGAGTAAATTTATAACAGTTACGTTTTGAAGCTTCAGAAAAAAGAGCCTCCATTAAAGCCCTACCAATACCCATACCTCTTGATTCAGGTTCAACCGCTACAGTTAATATATGAATTTCTGGGGTTATTTGCCAGGATAGTAAAAAACCACATGTTTTATCATTATATCTTGCCACTAAATTTAATGAAAGTGGAAACATTAACTCTTCTTTTAACAGTTCTTTTGTCCAAGGTGTCTTAAAAGAAGCTTTCTCAATTCTGTAAATTTCCTCTAAATCATCTAAACGTGCTATATCAATAACAATTAAATCCACAATTTCCCCTGATAACTGTTTCTTCTTAGAAGTGTATCTGTTATATCCTTAATGACACCAGCCTTATCAGCAGACCAATCGGGCGCAATTAATTCTCCTCTATGGGCATCACCAGTCAATCTATGAATGACAATGCTTTCCTTTAAATGCTCCAGAAATGCACATACAAGTTCAACATACTTCTCTCTTGTTATAGGAACGAAATTACCTTTATAATACTCTTCTTCAAGAGGCGAATGTTTAGCCACATACAATAGATGTATTTTAACCCCATCTATACCAACGTTTGAAAGAAATTTAGCAAGTTTTATTACATCATCATGGGTCTCGCCCATAAAACCAATAATAACATGGGCTACAATATGAAAATCATATTTCTTTGCCATCTCAACTGCATCAATAAACTCTTTGACACCATGATCTCTATTAATCCATTTAAGATAATGTTCATGGATAGTTTGTAAACCTAACTCAAGAAAAACCTTATATTTATCGGTAAAAGTGTTAATTAATTCAAGTATGTCATTGTTAAGACAATCTGGCCTTGTCCCTATGGATAAACCAACGATTTCATCAAACATCCTGATAACGGACCAGTTTTTTTCAAGCACCTCAATAGGCGCAAACGTATTAGTATAGGATTGAAAATATGCAATATAACCACCTATATTTTTGTACTTTCTTTTTAACCCATCCATACCAAGCTTTATTTGTGTCTCTATATCATAACCTTTTGACATCAAACCTGTACCTGAGCCTCTATCATTGCAATATATACAACCTCGACCCTTTAATCTATTTGGACAGGTTAAACCAGCATCGATAGTTATCTTGTAAACCTTTTTACCGAAAACACTTAGAAGGTAAGAGGAAAGGTCATTATATAGCTTTTTTTTCATTTCCATTATCTTGTCCTTTATTATAAAATAAAGTGATTAATATAACAAGTGATGGGGTAAAATCTTGGCAGAAAATCGATATGATGTAATAGTCATTGGCGGGGGACATGCAGGCTGTGAAGCTGCACTTGCTTCCGCAAAGTTAGGAAAAAAAACGCTTCTCTGCACAATTAACCTCGATACAATTGCATTAATGCCCTGCGCTCCTGCTATTGGTGGCGTTGGTAAGGGACATATTGTTAGAGAAATAGATGCTTTAGGCGGTGCAATGGCACTTATTACTGACCTATCAGCAATCCAGTACAAAACATTAAATACTTCCAAAGGTATCGCAGTCCAATCAACGAGAGCTCAAGTAGATAAACACCTTTATAAAATGGAAATGCGAAAATACCTTGAAAAAGCTCAAAACATAACATTAAGACAGGCATTAATCACAAAAATTCACGTTAAAAATGGACAGATTGAATATATTGAGGACCATTTTGGTTTCAAATTTTATACGAAAGCCCTCATAATTACTGCAGGAACATTCTTCTCAGGACTCATACACATCGGTAAAAAAACCTTTCCAGCTGGAAGAGCTGGTGAATTTCCTTCAAATGAACTTTCAGAATGCTTGAAAAGTTTGGGATTTAAATTAGGCAGATTTAAAACAGGTACAGGACCAAGATTTAAAAAATCTTCCATTGATTTCTCAAAACTTGACTTAAGACCTGGTGATGGGAAACCAAGATATTTTTCAAGACTGACAAAAAACTTAAAATATGAAGAATATCCTTGCTACGTCACATACACTAATGAAACCACCCACAAACTTATTCTTGATAATCTCGACAAATCTGCTCTATATAGTGGTCAAATTAAAGGGACTCCAGTGAGATACTGCCCATCACTTGAAGATAAAGTTGTAAAATTTAGAGATAAAGAAAGACACCAAGTTATTTTAGAGCCAGAAGGTATTGATACTGATGAGATATATGTATCCGGACTTGGTAATAGCATGCCACCAGAAATACAAGAACAAATCTTTCGTTCACCCAAAGGTCTTGAAAATGTTGTTATTTTAAGGCCAGCATACGCAATTGAATATGATTACTTAGAACCACACCAGCTAAAACATACCCTTGAATCTAAAGAAATTAAAGGACTTTTCTTCGCTGGACAAGTTAATGGAACTACAGGATATGAAGAAGCAGCAGGACAGGGAATAATAGCAGGCATTAACGCTGCTCTATTCGTTGATGAGAAAGAACCCTTCATAATAAAAAGAGAAGAAGGATATATTGGTGTCATGATAGATGACCTTGTTACAAAAGGCACTGATGAACCTTATAGGATTTTTACATCAAGGGCAGAGCATAGATTAAATTTAAGAGAAGATAATGTTTATTTTCGTCTTAGTGAAAAGGCATATAAATTAGGCCTTGTAGATGATAATTTTATGAAAGAGATAGAAAATGAGAAAAGACTCGCTGAAACTTTAAAGGAATATGTGGAAAATCAAAAAATATTTGACAATGAAAGACATGAAACTATCACCTTAGAAACGTATTTAAGACGTGAAAATATAAGTTTATCAACAATTGAAGAAATTGCTCAAAAATATCCAGAAAATGTAATTAAGTTTGTTGAAGTTGAAATAAGGTACAAGGGATATCTTGAAAGACAAAAAAGAGAAGCAGAAAAAACTAAATATCTTGATTTCATCAAAATTCCTGAAAATTTTGATTATAATATTCCTGGCCTTTCACGGGAAATTAAAGAAAAACTTACGAAAATAAAACCTGAAACACTTGCTCAAGCATCAAGAATACCTGGTATAACGCCTTCTGCTATATCTTTGCTAATGGTTTTTTTAAAAAAACACGAACAAAACTACAAGGAGGTTGTATAGTGATACCAAGATATACAAGACCCGAAATGGCTAAAATTTGGGAACCTGAAAATAAATTTAAAATTTGGCTTGATATTGAAATAAAGGCTTGTGAGGCTTTTAATAAATTAGGGCTTGTACCTGATAAAGCTTTAAAAAAGATAAAAGAAAAAGCACGTTTTGATATCCAAAGAATAGATGAGATTGAGAAAATAGTAAAACATGATGTCATTGCCTTTTTAACATGTGTTGGAGAGTATATAGGAGAAGAATCAAGATACCTACATTTTGGTATGACCTCTTCAGATGTGCTTGATACAGCATTCGCTGTACAATTAAAACAGGCTGGAGAGTTGCTTTTAAAAGACATTGATGAATTGATGGAGGGACTGAAAAATAAAGCCTTTGAATACAAAGACACTCCTGTAATTGGGAGGTCTCATGGAGTTCATGCAGAACCTACAACATTTGGGTTAAAAATGGCGGTTTTTTATGAAGAGATGAGAAGAAATAAAGAAAGACTTATAAATGCCATTGAAAATATTTCCTATGGGCAGATTTCAGGTGCAGTTGGCAACTTTGCTAACATAAACCCTTTTGTAGAAGAGTATGTTTGCAATGCTTTAGGGCTAAAGCCAGAACCAGTATCAACACAGGTTATCCAAAGAGATAGGCATGCTCAGTTTTTTGCAACATTAGCAATTATCGCAAGTACCATAGAACAGATTGCTATAGAAATAAGACACTTACAAAGGACAGAAGTGAGGGAAGCTGAAGAATATTTTAGTGAAGGCCAAAAAGGTTCTTCTGCGATGCCTCACAAAAGAAATCCAATCATTTCAGAAAACCTTACGGGTCTTGCAAGAATCGTTCGATCCTACGTAATTCCTGCTTTGGAAAATATTCCTCTCTGGCATGAAAGAGACATAAGTCATAGCTCTGTTGAGAGAATAATAGGACCTGATGCTACAATTGCCCTTGACTATATGTTATACAGAACAACGGAACTTATAAAAAATCTCGTTGTTTATCCTGAGAATATGCAGAAAAACTTAGAATTGACAAAAGGTCTTATTTATTCACAGAGGGTATTATTAATGCTAACTGACGCTGGGATCACAAGAGAAAAGGCATATGAAATCGTCCAAAGAAATGCCATGAAAGCATGGAAAGAAAACACAAGCTTTAAAAAAATCATCCAAAATGACAAGGAAGTAAAGAAATATCTAACAAAAGATGATATAGAAAGGGCTTTTGATATAAGTTATTATACAAAAAACGTAGATTACATTTTTAAAAGGGTTTTTGGTACAGAAGAATTAAACACTAAAAAAATTAAAGGAAAGAAATGATATGGCTTTTAGAGTCGTGGTTAGTCTAAAACCAGATATCACTGATCCACGGGGCATTTCACTCAAAAAAAAGGTAAAACTTTTTTTGCATTTGGATGTTGAAGAAATTAGAGTCTCTGATATATACACATTTGACACAACTTTAAAACCAGAAGAAATTGAAGATTTTATTACAAAAACCCTTTGTGATCCCATCATTCATAACGTTTACATAAATCCCAATTTCGATAGTAATTTTCAATATCATTGTGAAATTGGCTTCCTGCCAGGTGTTACAGACAATGTCGGGAAAACTGCAAAAGAAGCATTGGAAACCTTTTTAGATGAAAAGTTGAGAGAGGGAGAAAATATATACACATCAACTTTGTATAGTTTCAAAGGCAGTTTGAAAGAAAAGGATATTGAATTTATAGCATCAGAACTTTTATATAATCCTCTCATCCAGCAACATAAAGTTTACAAATGTAATGAAAAACCACAGATTTATATACCAAAAGTTTCGATAAAACAAAAAATAAAAGTAGAAACTTTTGATTTATCCAAACTTAATGACGAAGAACTCTTAAAATTGTCAAAGGAACGATTGCTTGCTCTAAACATTGATGAAATGAAAACTATTCAAAACTTCTTTCAGAATAAAGATTTTCTTGAAAAAAGAGCAGAAAAAGGTCTTAAAAATATTACTGATGTAGAACTTGAGTGTATTGCACAGACTTGGTCTGAACATTGCAAACATAAAATTTTTAATGCAATGATTGAATATGAAGATGAATATGGTAATAAGGAAATTATAAAAAGCCTTTTCAAAACTTACATAAAAGCATCAACAGAAAAGATACGAGAAGTTAGAAAAGATGATTTTCTTGTCTCAGTTTTTGTAGATAATGCTGGGGTAATCTCATTTAATAACGAATGGAATGTAGTGTTTAAAGTTGAAACACATAATAGCCCCTCTGCACTTGACCCTTATGGTGGAGCACTTACAGGTATTGTTGGAGTAAACAGGGATGTGCTTGGGACGGGACTTGGAGCAAAATTAATTTTTAACACAGATATTTTTTGTTTTGCAGACCCTTTTTACAGTGACCCTTTGCCACCAAAAATTTTACATCCGAGAAGGATTTATGAAGGTGTTGTTACTGGTGTTGAACATGGGGGTAATAAAAGTGGTATTCCAACTATAAATGGTAGTATTGTATTTGATAATAGATATCTCGGTAAACCTCTTGTTTATTGTGGTACAGGTGGTATAATGCCTAAGAAAATTCTTGGGAAATTTTCCCATGAAAAAGAAATCAAAGACGGATATTTAATTGTTATGTGTGGTGGCAAAATTGGTAAAGATGGTATACATGGAGCCACCTTTTCCTCAGAAGAATTACATGAAGGTTCTCCTACTACTGCAGTTCAAATAGGTGACCCTATAACACAAAAAAAGATGGCTGATTTTCTTTATGTAGCAAGAGACAAAGGTTTATATACTGCAATTACAGATAATGGTGCTGGTGGACTTTCTTCATCAGTTGGTGAAATGGCACAAATTTCTAATGGTGCAGAGATTGAACTTGATAAAGCTCCTCTCAAATATCAAGGCCTACAACCATGGGAAATACTACTTTCAGAATCTCAAGAGAGAATGACACTGGCTGTACCTCCTGATAAAATTGATGATTTCCTATCACTTTCAAAGCAATACGATGTGGAATCAACTGTTATAGGAAAATTCACATCCACTGGGTACTTCCATGTAAAATATGAAAATCAAAGTGTTGCCTACCTACCTCTTGATTTTATGCATAACGGTTTGCCTGAAATGAAATTAAAAGCAAAATACACCCCTATAAAAAGGGAGAAAAGTAAAATAAAACTCAATAAAACTTTTGGTGAAGCCTTACAATTACTTCTTTCCTCCCTTAACATTTGCAGTAAAGAGTCTGTTGTTAGAAAATATGATCACGAAGTTCAAGGGATGAGTATTATAAAACCTTTTGTAGGTTTATATAATGATGGTCCATCTGATGCAGCAGTAATTAAACCACTATTAAATAGTTATGAAGGTTTGGTTATTTCACACGGTATTTGCCCAAAATTTAGTGACTACGATACATACCATATGACTGCCTGTGCTTTAGATGAAGCTATTAGAAATGCGGTATGTTGTGGTGGTAACATTGATAAAATGGCATGCCTTGACAACTTTTGTTGGTGTGACCCAATAAAAAGTGAAAAAAATCCAGATGGCGAATTTAAACTAGCCCAGCTTGTAAGGGCAAATAAAGCTCTTTATGATTATACAGTAGCTTTTGGTGTTCCTTGCATTTCAGGAAAGGATTCCATGAAAAATGACTACATAATGGGAAATATCAAAATTTCAATTCCACCTACTCTGCTTTTTTCTCTTATTAGTGTTATCCCTGATGTGAGAAAAACCATGACTTTGGATTTCAAAAATCCTGGAGACATTATATATATTGTCGGTATAACTAAAGATGAACTTGGTGGTTCAGAATTTACAAGAATTTTTAATTTAGAGGGCGGTATAGTTCCAAAAGTAGATGCAAACTTAAACAAAAACATTTATAGAGCTTTTTATAATGCAATTCAAAGTGGTATAATAACGTCAGCCCATGACTGTTCCGATGGTGGTTTAGCGGTTGCAATAGCAGAAATGGCTTTTTCAGGTGGCTATGGTTGTGACATTACTCTTGATAGCTTACCGGTGGATAATAAATTGGACCCCACAGAAATGCTTTTTTCTGAATCAGCAGGCAGAATAATATTTACAACAGGGAAAGATAAGGCAAAAGAAATTGAAGACATTTTTCAAGGATTACCTTTGGGTAAGATTGGTGAAGTAAAAAATACAAAGAAACTTAGAATATATTTAAAAAATCAGCTACTAATTGATGAAAATATTTTTGAATTAAAAGAACACTGGCAAAAAACCTTAAGGGAATTATAAGATGGCTAAATGTATTATACTCACAGGTTTTGGTATAAATTGTGAACAAGAATGCAAATGGGCTTTAGAACTTGCTGGAGCAAAATCAGCAGAGATTGTTCATATTTCTCAAATATTGGAAGGTGAAAAGAAGTTAAAAGATTACCAATTTATCATTTTTCCAGGTGGTTTTTTAGATGGTGATGACTTAGGTTCTGCAAAAGTTCAGGTTAACAGGTTTAGCTATGCTAAAATCAAACAAAACAAACAGAAACTCATGGATTCCTTAATAGAGTTTATATCAAAGGGGAATTTAGCTCTTGGTATATGTAATGGTTTTCAGTTTATGGTAAAAGCAGGTATAATACCAACGATAAATAACACAAATAATTTTAAACAAGTATCAACATTGACTTTTAATGACTCAGGCAAATTCGAAGATAGATGGGTATATTTAAAAGTCAACCCAGATTCACCTTGCATTTTCACAAAAGGGATTGAAAAGCTCTATTTACCAGTAAGACATGGGGAAGGCAAGTTTTTTTGTAATAACGAGGTTTTAAAAGATATTATTTCCAATAACCTTTTTGTATTACAATACAGTGATGAAACTTTTAATCCCACTATGGATTATCCCTATAATCCAAACGGTTCTATTTATTCCATTGCTGGTGTGTGTGATAATACAGGAAGATTATTTGGTCTTATGCCACATCCCGAAGCATTCATATTCCCACAACACCATCCAAGATGGCAAAGAGAAACGATAAATGAACCTGATGGTTTGAAGATTTTTAAAAATGCATTAAAATATTTATCATAAAAGGGGTAATATGGGAGAAATCTATTGGAAAGAAGAGTGTGGAATATTTGGCATTTACAACCATAGAGAAGCTGCAAATATAACTTATCTTGGATTATATGCCCTCCAACATAGAGGCCAAGAAAGCGCTGGAATTACTTCATCAGATGGAAAGTGTTTACATACGCACAGACAGATGGGACTTGTTGCAGATATATTTCAAGAAGCGATTTTAAAAACACTTCACGGTAGATCTGCAATTGGACATGTAAGATATTCAACGGCAGGCTCAAGTAATATCAAACATTGCCAACCTTTTGCTATTGAATATTCTCTTGGTAGTTTAGCCATAGCTCATAATGGTAACTTAATAAACGATGTTCCAATTAGAAGAAGGCTTGTAGATTCTGGAGCTATATTTCAGTCTAATGCTGATACTGAAGTGATTATCCATCTTATAGCTCGCTCTCCACTACCTACAGTAGAAGAAAGAATTATTGATGCTTTAAAACAGATTAAAGGTGCCTACAGCCTTGTAATCTTAACAGAAAATAAACTTATCGCTGCACGTGACCCTTATGGATTTAGGCCACTTGTTTTAGGTAGAATGGGAAATGCCTATGTAATCGCATCTGAAACATGCTCCTTTGACCTTATTGAAGCAGAATTTATAAGAGAAATCGAACCTGGAGAAGTTCTTATAATAGATGAAAATGGGATAAGGAGTGAGTTCCCCTTTGATAAAGTACAAAAAAGACAGTGTATTTTTGAATTCATATACTTTGCAAGGCCTGACAGTTTTATCTTTGGACACAATGTTTACAGCGTGAGAAAACGTTTGGGCGAGCTTCTTTGTGAATACTGTCCTTGTGAAGACGCTGATATGGTTATCCCCGTTCCTGATTCAGGCATACCTGCTGCTATAGGTTATGCAAATTGTGCAAAAATCCCTCTTGAACTTGGTTTAATAAGAAACCACTATGTTGGAAGAACCTTTATTGAGCCAAAACAGTCTATTAGACACTTTGGTGTTAAGATAAAACTTAACACCACAAAGGATATTCTAAAAAACAAAAAGGTTATAGTGATTGATGATTCTATTGTGAGGGGTACAACAAGTAGAAAAATAATAAAGATGATAAGAAATGGTGGTGCAAAAGAGGTACACTTTAGAATTAGTTCACCACCAATTATTTTTCCCTGTTATTATGGTATAGATACACCCACACATAAAGAACTTATAGCAAGTAGTCATACAGTAGAAGAGATTAATAAATTTGTTACATCCGACACGCTTGCTTACCTACCAATTGAAGCACTACGAAAATCTGTTGAAAATCCTGATGATTATTGTTATGCTTGCTTCACAGGTAAATATCCTATCCATTTTCCAAAAGAAGAAATTGAACAACTTAATCTTTTTAGGAGTGCAAAATAGTGAAAAATGAACTCATTGAACTAATACGTAACATAGCCTATGAAAAGAAAAAAGTAGTGTTAGCATCAGGCAGAGTAAGCGATTTTTACCTCGACTTAAGAAATATTACCCTTCATCCAAAGGGTATCTACCTTGTCTCTAAACTTTTCTATAATCTCATAACAACTAACTTCAAAGACGTAAAAGCAGTAGGTGGACCAACTCTTGGTGCTGACCCTATTGTTGCAGGTGTAAGTTTAATTAGTTCTATTAATAATACCCCTCTTTTTGCTTTTATAATAAGAAAGGAGCCAAAAAAACATGGGCTCGCAAAGCTAATTGAAGGCGATAAGAATTTACAAAAAAATATGAAAGTATTGATTTTAGAAGATGTAGTAACAACGGGAGTATCTTCATACAAAGCTTACAAAACTGCAAAAGAGTTTGGACTTGATGTTCAAGGCATACTTGCTATTGTTGATAGAGAAGAAGGCGCAAAAGAATTTTTTGAGTCAAAAAACATTAAATTTCTTTCTTTACTTACAAAAAAAGATATAATTGGTGAGTAGTATGAAAAAAAACATTCTATTACTGCTACTTATTATATTAACATCGTGTTCTCAAAATTTAAAAAATAGGCTAGTAGATTTAGGTGTTCTTCCAAGAACACCAAATAATGATTACATTTCTACATTCATTAATTTTACAAAAACCCATAAGTACTATGACCAGTTTGAAACAAAATCAATAATTAAAGTTACCTATTTTTCAGATGCCTTTTTAAAGGCCTATATAAGTGAAAAACAAAAATTCCTGAAACATGATGAATTTAAACATTTTGCAGACAAAGAAGAGCAATTGAAAAAAACAGCCATTAGATTTTTTGTAAGTATATACACTCCTGACCAGTCATATTCAACGCTTACTGGCACAAAAACAATCTGGAACATTTTCATAGTTAATAATAAAGGAGAACAACTATACCCTACATCTATTAAAAGTGCTAATGAGCCGTTTCAAATACTTAACTATTTTTTCCCAACTATAGATACCTGGGATAAACCTTATTATATTACCTTTGAGTTACCAAAGGATTATATTAAACCTAAAGAGAGTTTTAAATTAATCTTTAAAAGTGTTTTAAGTTATTCTGAGTTTCTATTCCAATATGAATAATGGCATAAGAGGTGAATAATATGGGGATTACTTATAAAGATTCAGGTGTAGACATAGACGAAGGCAATGAAACAGTAAGAAAAATAAAACCATTAGCTAAATCTACATTTAGACCAGAAGTTTTATCTGACATTGGTCATTTTTCTGCATTTTTTAACCTTACAAATACAAGATATAAAGAACCAGTACTTGTTTCTTCTACTGATGGTGTAGGTACAAAACTCGCTCTCGCTTTTAAAAGTGGTATTCATAATACTGTAGGTATTGACCTTGTTGCCATGGTTGTAAACGATATAGTCGTTACTGGTGCAGAACCGTTGTTTTTCCTTGATTATTTTGCTTGTGGTAAGTTATCTTCCAACATTGCTGAAATGGTTATATCTGGTATAGCTCAAGGATGTATTGAAGCTGGTTGTGCATTAATTGGTGGTGAAACTGCAGAACTACCTGGTTTTTATAAAGACAATGAATATGATTTAGCTGGATTTGGAGTGGGCATCGTAGAAAAAAGTTCCATAATAGATGGTAGCAATATCACACAGGGAGATGTAATAATAGGAATAGCGTCTTCAGGTATACATAGCAATGGATATTCACTTGTAAGAAAGGTCTTTTTCGATATACATAAATATTCCCTTGATACTTACATAGAAGAACTTGGAAAAACCCTAATAGAGGAACTGCTCACACCAACCAAAATTTATGTCAAACCCATTCTTAATTTACTTAAAAACTACTCCTTAAAAGGTATGGCTCATATCACTGGCGGTGGATTTATAGAAAATATTCCAAGAATACTTTCTCCGCAGCTTAAAGCTACCATCAGAAAGGATGGTCTCGAGATTCCGCCAATTTTTACAATTATTCAAAAATTGGGAAATATAGAAGAATATGAGATGTTTAGAACCTTTAATTGTGGTACAGGCATGGTTCTTGTTGCAAATAGCAACTATGCTGACGATATAGTATCACTTCTAAAAAGTATGAAATTAAAAGCAAAAATCATTGGAGAAATTAGAAAAAGAGAACAAAGTGAACAACAAATAGAATTCGTGTGAGGGGTTTATGAGTTTAAGATTAGGTGTACTTGTATCAGGTAGTGGTTCTAATTTACAATCCATTATAGATGCTTCAGAAAATGGTATTATAAAATCCAAAGTCGTTGTGGTAATATCTAATGTACCTGATGCATATGCCTTGGAAAGGGCTAAAAAGCATAATATACCAGGCATTGTAATTAACCACAAAGATTATCCCCATAGAGAAGACTTTGATAGAGAAATCCTTGGTGTTTTAAAAAATTACAACATTGATTTAGTTATAATGGCAGGTTTTTTAAGGGTTATTACAAAAGTTTTACTCGATGCATATCCAATGAAAATCTTAAATATACACCCTGCACTGTTACCTTCATTTCCTGGCTTGCATGTGCAAAAAAAAGCGCTTGAATATGGCTGTAAATTTGCAGGTTGCACTGTCCATTTTGCAGATGCTGGAGTAGACACTGGACCAATAATAATTCAAGGCGTTGTCCCAATTCTTGATAATGATACAGAAGAAACCCTTTCTAAAAGGATTTTGTCTGTTGAACATAAAATTTACCCTATGGCTATCAAACTTTTTGAAGAAGGACGGCTCAAAATTTCTGGTAGAAGAGTATTAATTGACCCACCTCTTTCAGTTGACGAGAAAACATTCTTAACAAATCCACCAATACTTTTTTAATTCAGGATAACTCTGATTTTTCAATAAGAAAGTTTAGAAATTTTGTATACCTTAAAGGAATAGTTCGATTTCTTCTTGTAACAATGTAAAAATTCCTTTCAATTTTTACCTTTCTGATTTTTATTTCTTTCAATTTTCCTATTTTTAATTCCTCACCGATACTTAATTTAGACATAAAAGTCAAATATTTTCCTGTCATCAAAATTTTTTTTATTGCTTCATTACTTTGTAAGACAAGGTTTATTTTCAAATCTTTGATATCAATTTTTTCTTTAGTAAAATATCTTTCAATTTCTCTTCTTGTTCCAGAACCTTCTTCTCTTATGATAAATCTGTGTCCCTTTAGATCTTTCAAACTAACTACACTGGGGATATTATAGTTAGTTCCTGCCACGAGTACTATCTCATCTTTCATAAAAAACTGATAATTTAGACGTTGATCCATAAATTTTGTGCCTACAATACCTAAAAAACCTTTATCTTCAAGAATGCTTTTAACAACACTAATACTATCGCTAACATCTATATTAACAATATATTTGGGATTTTCTTTTAAATATTCAACAACTATATATGGCAAAATATAGTTACCTGGTATTGAACTTGAAAATATTTTTAGTTCACGAAATTGCTCACCTTTCAATTCTTCTTTCAAATTCATAAAACTTTCCACTAAATTATGTGATTTTTCATATAAAATGTGGGCATATTCAGTAGGCTTTATACTTCTCCCAATCCTATCGAAAAGTTTTACTTGTAAATAATTTTCAAGAAATTTTATATGTTCTGTAACAGTTGGTTGGGATATATTTAACGCTTCTGCTGCTTTAGAAATGCTCTCATATTTATAAACGGTAAGGAAAATTTTTAGTTTGTGTATATCCATAGAATAAATATAACAAATAAAATAGACTTTTACAAAGTTTTTGAAGATTGATAACCCAGTTCTTTTAACAAATTATCGTTTATTTCTCTTCTATCTTTATCAAAAAACCAACCATATTTACTGAAATAAATAAAAGCATTAGCAATGTGAATAAGCAACACTCTAAAACTCCTATATGATTCTTTACCATAATCATGGTAAACACACGCTTCAGGATAAAAAACTGTCTTATATTTCTTATATATTCTTCTTGTTAAATCAGTATCTTCAAAATACATAAAAAATCTTTCGTCAAATAATCCAATTTCTTTCAAGACACTATTTCTTAAAAACATAAAACATCCAGAAAGATATGGGACATTCATAATTTTATTATAACCTGTAAACCTTAATTCATATTTAACATTTCTTTTTTCCACATACTTCCTAAAAGGCAAAAATCTTCTTATAAAGATATCAAATGGTGTGGGTAACATCTTACATAGGTACTGAATCGTTCCATCAGGATAAAATATCTTAGGCATTAACAAACCAATCTCAATATTTTTCTCCATAAAACAAAAAATCTTTTCCAGCGTACCCTTATAAAAATATATATCTGGATTTAGTACAAGATGATACTTTGCTTTATCAATACACTTTCTTATTGCTATGTTATGTCCTACCCCAAAACCAACATTTTTATTGTTAAAAACATATATTATTTTTTTTCCATTAGCAAGGCATTTTAATCTATCATCAGGTGAATTATCGATGAGATAAAGTAATACATTGAGTTCAGTATCTAAAAAACTATTTATTGTCCTTGTCACTGTACTAACATCATTTTTATACAAAACAATTGATGCAGTGATATCAAACATACTGGATAGTATATTTTTTTTCAATATAAAATTAAAGGATTTTAGAATCAAAAATGCTTGTTTATACCATTAAAGCAATAAGAGATACCCTTTTTAATGGTTTCATTAAGTATTTCATCATTTTTATTAAGTCTATCCCTTGAAAATTCATCATGATAGAGGTGATAAACTGGTAAACGAAATTTAATATCCTTTCTAACAATGCCTATATTATAAAGTCTAGCTGCAAGTTCAGAATCTTCTCTCCCCCATCCAACTATATTTTCATTATAACCATTTACACGAAGTAAATCTTTTTTATAGAAACTCATATTGCAACCCCTAATACCCTTCAGCTCTTTTGATATTTTTATCAATGGAAAGGGCATACGAATTGCATTTCTAATATTCTTTACATATCCATTAAAGGTATATTTCAACAGTTGCATAAAATTACATTCTCTGTAGGTTATAAAAGTAGAAATTTCTTTACCTAAAAGAACTCTATGGCCTTGAATAAAACATCCCTTCATTTTATATTTATTGTGGTCTTCAACAAAGTGTACATCTGGTATCGAATCATCATCACAAATAATTATGTAATCACCATTAGATTTAGCTATCGCTTTATTTCTTATCTCAGCTAACCTAAAACCATTATCCTCGTGCCATACATGTATTATAGGTATATCAGACTTATCCTTATATGTTTCAATCAGTTGCTTCGTATCCTTTTTTGAACCATCATCTGCTATAACTATTTCATGTGGTTTTAATGTTTGGTTTAAAAAACCATCTAAAACTTTGGCAAGGTAATGAGGTCTATTGTAAGTGCTAATGATGACAGATATTTTTTCCATTTATTTTATGCTTCCAAATAAATCCCTAATATACCTCAAAATATCATCATATGCAGGTGGTGTTATAAGAAAAATTTCAACATCTTGAGGGAAATTAATCTTCCTTCTATCTTCATCTTTGATAATCAACAGACCTGCTTCTCCACTACCAAGATTTTTATCAACTATCTCTGTTATTAAATGAAACCTTTTATTAGCAATTTCATTGAAAAACTCCATAACTTTTGTAAACACTTTCTCTGTAGTTACAACTTTTAAACAATTTGCCCAATCTACATATTCACTAAAAACATTTTCTTCTTCTATAGGAACTAACTTAGCTCCTTTATCAAGATGTTTTTTAACCATGTCATGTATATAACTATCAATTTTAGACAGTACATCAAGAGCATTTTCGTTTTGATAAACCATTTCACAAAATACAGCAGTGACGGGTGTCATCAACTCTAATTTTCTTATCTGGATTTCAGCTTCTTCCCAGAATTTAACTATTAAATTTTTATATTTCTCATCTGAACCTGGTATGGGATAAACATTCGGCAAACAATATAATTTTCTCTTGCCTTTAAAATTTTCAGCATCAGGTTTTTCTATTTTACTAAATTCAACCATTTTACATCACCTCTCGTTTGATAAATTTTATTATCATTCAATTTCTTTTGTCAAGAAACATAAAATTTGTTTTGCAGTTTAAATCCTTTTATTGTAAAATTTTGTGGTTATGCTTGATATAAGATATGTAAGGGAAAACCTAGATACAATTGAAAAAATGCTTGAAAGCAGACAGCTTAATTTTGACCTTACTACTTTTAAAATATTAGACGATAAAAGAAGAAACCTCATTAAAAAAACTGAAGAGCTTAGAGCAGAAAGAAACAGCCTATCTCAGGAAATAGGTAAGAAAAAAAGAGAAGGTGTTGAAGATTCATTACTTTTACCGCTTAAAGAAAAGGTTAATACCTTGGCTAAAGAGATTAAAAAAATAGAATTGGAATTAAATAATATAGAAGCACAGCATAAACACATGCTTCTTACAATACCCAATATACCCCATAGTTCTGTGCCTTATGGTAAATCTTCAGAAGACAATGTAGAAGTTAGAAAATTTGGTGAACCTCGTAAATTTGATTTTGAACCTAAACCACACTGGGAAATTGGCGAAAAACTCGATATCATTGACTTCCAAAGGGCAGGTAAGCTTACGGGAGCAAGGTTTTCCATATTAAAAAATTTAGGTGCACGCTTAGAAAGAGCACTAATTAACTTTATGCTTGAAATTCACACTGAAAAACATGGATATATTGAGATGCTACCACCCTTTATCGTAAACAAAGATAGCATGACAGGTACCGGACAGTTACCAAAATTTGCTGAGGATTTATTTAAATTAGAAAATTGGGATTACTATCTCATACCAACAGCAGAAGTCCCTGTTACAAATTATTTTAGAGATGAAATCATACCAGAAGAAAAATTGCCAATATATTTTACTGCTTATACACCTTGCTTTAGAGCAGAAGCAGGTTCATATGGTAAAGATACAAAAGGTTTAATAAGACAACACCAGTTTGACAAAGTAGAACTTGTAAAATTTGTTCATCCCGAGACATCATATGACGAGTTAGAAAAACTTACAAACGATGCTGAAAAAATTTTACAAGAGCTTGAGCTTCCATACAGAGTAGTTGTTTTGTGTACAGGTGATTTAGGGTTCGCTTCAGCAAAAACATATGATATTGAGGTTTTTCTACCTTCATATGGAGGATATAAAGAAATTTCTTCTTGTAGCAATTTCGAAGATTTTCAAGCAAGAAGAATGAATATAAAATATAGAATTAAAGGTTCAAATAAAACAAACTTTGTACATACATTGAATGGTTCTGGACTTGCTGTGGGTAGAACTTTAGCAGCAATACTCGAAAATTACCAAAATGAAGATGGTAGTGTTACAATACCAAACGCATTAAGAAAATATATGGGTGGACTTGATATTATACGTTAGGAGGGGTGGCCGAGTGGTTGAAGGCGGTGGTCTTGAAAATCACTGTACCGGCGACGGTACCGGGGGTTCGAATCCCTCCCCCTCCGCCATTAAATTGTTGCATAAATTGTGTGAATAATTTAAACTAAAAGTTATTGGAGAGATGGCCGAGTAGGTCTAAGGCGCACGCCTGCTAAGCGTGTGTACCCCCTAAAGGGGTACCGAGGGTTCAAATCCCTCTCTCTCCGTTAATTACAAACATATTAAAATGGAGGTATAAAAATGAAAAAATTAGTTTGCGGGGGATTAGTAGTTACAATGTTGTTTGGTAGTTTTGCTCTTACTAGCTGTAAGAAAAAACAACAAATGCAGCCTCAACAGGGGCAGATGGGACAACAAGCAATTCCTCAAAAGATAGAAACTGTTCTTGTTGTGCCGGAAGGTGTTACAAAAAAATGGAAAGCCGTTAAACTAAATGTAACTGATAAAACTACTAACAAATCACAGGTCATTACTGTTGAGATTGGAAAAGAAACTCAAATTCCAGGAACAGATTTGAAAATATTTGTTGAAACATTTTTACCTGCCTTTAAGATGGAAGGTGGTACAATCACAACAACAAGTGTTGACCAGACAACAAATCCTGCTGTAAAAATCAAAGTTACAGAAAAAAATGAAGAGGTCTTTAAAGGTTGGCTTTTTGAGTTATATCCTCAAGTGCATCCTTTCAATCATCCAAAATATGCATTAAGTCTGGCAGGTTACGAGAAAAAATAATAAAAAAGGCGTCCCATAAAGGACGCCTTTTTTATTGCTCTAATTTTTTAATTACTTTTTCAACTACATAATCAGAAAGATGTTCCAACCCCTCAGAATCAAAACAAATGCTGCACCCTCTATCAAACATAAATTTACAGTAGGGCTCAAATTCTTCTTCTCCAGACCTGTATAATATTAAAATGGGCACCTTTGGAAAAATATGAACTATCATTGAAACATCATAAACATTTTTAAATTCGTTAAAAACCTCTCCTCCCATTGAAATAAGTATATCTTTAAGCTTGCTTGTATCATTTTTTACAGCTTTCTGCAGTTTTATTTCAAACTCCTCTTGTTTGACATCTCTTACCTTCAGTTTAGAATAAAAATTTCTATAATCGCAAAAATCATATTTACCTGTTAGCTTGTCTGCTTTTAATAAGTAGTAATAGAAAAGGATTTTGTCATGTTCAGTAATAGGAGATGATTCATTTATAATATCTTCAATGGTAACTATTATTTTTTCATTAAGGGAATAAAAAAGTAATTTATCATCCACAAGTGAAAAACCTTCAAGATTAGCAAGCTCTTTAAAAGGTAAATCCTTTAATTTTTTTCTAAAACTTTCCCACATCTCAATCATAGATGTTGGCAAAACTTGAGCTTCTTTACCAAAAAGGGAAATAATTTTTTCCTTTACCTCTTTTGAAATATGAGGACACTTATCAAGAGCTTTTGGGCCATAAGCATAAATATAAGTTGCAAAGGCAAGACAAGTTTCAAACCCACACTCTTTGCAGTTTTGAGAATTTAGCAGCTTAAGTAGTTCAAATGGCGTTGGCTTCATGATAAAATTATACCATAATTATCTATTTTTACATCTTTTTTCTTCTAATTTCTCCTATTTTTTGAATAAAATATATAAAAAACCAAGGAGGTTAACATTATGGATTGCCTATTCTGTAAGATAATCAGAGGCAGTATACCTTCAGAAAAAGTGTATGATGATGAACTTTTCATTGCTATTCTTGATATCAATCCAGTAAATAAAGGTCATTTGCTTGTTATACCAAAAAGACACAGTGAAAATATTTTTGATTTAGATGAGCCAGAAATATCAAATATAATGAAAGTAATTAAAAAGCTATCCCAAGTGCTTATGAAAACTTTGAATGCAGAAGGTGTTAACATTATTCAAAATAACTGTAAAGCCGCAGGGCAAATCATTTTTCACTCCCATTTCCATATAATACCAAGATTTAGTGGTGATAATATAAAAATTGGGATGGTTCATGGTCAATATGCTGAAGGTGAAATGAAAGAATTTGCTGAAAAAATAAGAGCTGGGCTGTGATTACTTCCTTAGCCTTCTTCCATCTTGAACTCTTATTGTTAGTTTGATGCTATCTAAGTACTCAAGAAGAGGAATCATGTATTTTCTTGATATATTAAACATTTCCCTTACATCTTGAGGTGTTAATATTTGCTTTTTTGAAAAAAAATCTAATATCCTTTTTTTAAACTCTTCAAACACGTCTTTATGAATGTAATAGTTTTCTTTTATCCTGATAACACTTCCTCTTTTTACAAGCGTAGCTAGCACATCTCTTATCTTCTTTTCATCAATCTTTAACATTTCAGAAAGTTTAGCAGGTTCTTCAGTTTGTAATCCCATCTTCTTTAGACATTCCTCAAGAGGCTTAAATATACTTTCTTCACCACTTGGTTTAAAATCGGAAATCCTTACTATATCTCCTTCAACAATGATGCTACCATTTTCTATAAGCTCCTTAGTGATAAGTTGAAATAATTCACTAAAACTTCCAATTTTTACAAATAACTCTTCTTTTTTTATGCCAGGTTTTAAGGGATTTTCTGTATGAAACTTTTTAATTATTGTCAATGTTTGTAATTTTAAGTTTTCATAAAATGTCCTGTCGAAAAACTTTTTATTTTTGACATCCTCAATAATCTTACCCTCTTCTACAAGAGTTCTTAATATATATTCTACCTTTTGTAATTCAAGGTTTAAAAAACCCATTATATCTTTTATGGATAAACCTGCACCACCTCGCTCTCCTAATATTATGGAGAGTATCCCACTATAATCACCCTCTAAAAATGGTTTTAAATAGCTTTCTGTAATCGAATGTTTATTAATGTTTCTCAAACAAGGGTGAAGAATAATGCCTCCACCCATAGTTGAATAAATACCAAAACCTCTAATAACATAGGGATCACCATAGGAAAATGCATAGGGCTGTTGAAGCCTTACTAATGCATTTACTTTTGTACCAGGGAAAACTTTATCTACACCAATAAAGAATAACTCTGCGGTTGTTTTCATTGTCATTGCATGAAATTGACATACTATACGTTGTTTAAGAGGTTTTTCATTGTAAGGTAAATAATGAAAATTTACGAGTAAATGGTTTGTAAGGTGGTGATATCCATCTCTAACAACAAGCATACCCCTTCTTAAATCTCCTCTCTCATAATCAGGAATATTAATAGCTAATCTTTCACCAGCATAACCTTCTTCTACAAATTGCCCATGACTCTGAATACCTCTTATTCTACCCTTTATATTATCTGGCAACAATAAGACCTCTTCTCCGGTTTTTATACGCCCAGAAATAGCAGTGCCTCTAACTACCGTCCCAAACCCTTTTATTGATATAACATCATCAACAGGCATCCTAAATGGAGTTTCCAATGACCTATCACTAATATTTTTACAGAGATTATCAAGTATAGTCTTAAACTCATCAATACCCTTACCTGTAACAGATGATACCTCAACTATAGGTGCTTTTTCTAAAAAAGTACCTTTTAGAAAATCCCTAATGTCCTCTTTCTGCAACTCAATAAGTTCATTATCCACTAAGTCTACCTTAGTAAGAACAACGATTCCATATTTTACCTTTAAAAGTTCACAAATATATAAATGCTCCCTTGTTTGAGGCATCACACCTTCATCAGCAGCAATTATTAGAGCTACAACATCAATCCCTACAGCACCTGCAACCATTTTACTTACAAACTTCTCATGACCTGGAACATCAACAATACCAACCTTTATGCCTGAAGGCAAGTAAAGATAGGCGTAACCAAGTTCAATTGTTATACCCCTTTCTTTTTCTTCCTTTAGCCTATCACAATCAATACCAGTTAATGCCTTAATAAAAGATGTTTTACCGTGATCTATATGTCCTGCAGTACCAAGAATTACTCTTTTCATTTAAATAACCTTCATTTAAGCAACCTATTTATAGCTTTTTTGCCGATATCCTTTCTATAATGCATACCTTCAAAGCTAATTTTGCTAACTCCTCTATATGCATTTTCAATAGCATTAATTATATTATCTCCCAAGGCAGTTACCCCTAATACCCTTCCTCCATCAGTATATATTTTGCTATCAACCATTTTTGTACCCGCATGGAATACATAAATATTTTCATCGTCTATCTCATCGAGCCCCTTAATTTCAAAACCTTTCTTATACTCCCCTGGATATCCACCCGATGCTATCACAACGCATACAGCCGGCCTTTCATCCCATAAAAGATACTCATTACCAAGTTTGCCATCAACACATCCCATTAGAACTGGCATTATGTCGTTTTTTATTCTTACTAAAAGTGGCTGTGCCTCAGGATCTCCAAATCTTGTATTAAATTCAAGCACATAGGGCTCGTTATCTTTAATCATCAGTCCGGCATATAAAACACCTTTAAATGGTATACCTTCATTACTCATGCCTTTAATTATGGGATTAATGATTTTATTCATTACTTTATCAAAAACCTCTTTATTCACAACTGGTGCAGGTGAGTAAGCACCCATCCCACCAGTATTAGGTCCTTCGTCGTTATCATATACACGTTTATGGTCTTGAGATGAGTCCATTGGTATTACTACTTCTCCATCGGTAAATACAAGAAATGATGCTTCCTCACCTTCTAAACAGTCTTCAATAATAACCTTATCTCCTGCAGAACCAAACACTCTTTTGAGCATGATATCATTTATAGCATTCATTGCTTCTTCTTTTTTTTTGCATACATAAACACCTTTTCCTGCTGCAAGCCCGTCTGCTTTAACAACTAAGGGTTTATTATGTTCTTCAATATATTTTTTTGCCTTTACAGGATCATCAAACACTTCAAAATCTGCAGTAGGAATCCCGTATTTTTTCATAATATTTTTAGCAAAAACTTTACTACCTTCTAAAAGAGCTGCTCTTTTCGATGGTCCAAATGCCATAACACCTTCCCTTTCAAGCATATCAACAATCCCGAGATTTAATGGAGCTTCTGGACCTATTACTACAAAATCAATTTTTGTATTTTTTACAAAATCAACAATAGCATTTACATCTTCGGCTTTTATAGGGATATTCTGGGCAATCTTTGCGGTACCACCATTACCAGGTGCACAATAGAGCTCTTTTACAAGTATGCTTTGTTTTATCTTCCAGCAAAGAGCATGCTCTCTACCCCCTCCACCTACAACTAAAACTTTCATAACTTCCTCCTAATCTTAATTATATAAAAGAATTTACAATGAAGATTCATACCAATTTTTACCAACCCCTATCTTAACTTCAAGCGGTACTTTCAGCTTAACTACATTTTCCATACTTTCTTTAACAATTTTCTTAGCAGTATCTATTTGATAATCCCTTATCTCTAATAAAATTTCATCATGAACTTGTAAAAGCATCTTAAAATCAATATTAGATTTCTGCAGATTATTATACACCGAAATCATCGACAATTTAACAATATCTGCTGATGTCCCCTGAAGTGGTGTATTTAAAGCAATCCTTTCAGCATTGTTCCTCACAAGATGGTCTGGTGAATCAATTTCATATAAATACCTTTTTCTACCAAAAAGGGTTTTAACATATTTATTTTTTCTTGCAAATTCAATCATACTATCCCGAAACTCCTTCACCTTTTCATAACTTTCAAAATACTTCTTAATAAATTTTTCTGCTTCTTTCTGGCTAACATTAAGCTCTCTACTCAAAGAATAGGAACCCATGCCATACAATATACCAAAATTTATTGTTTTTGCTTGTCTTCTCATTTCCTTCGTAACTTTATCTTCAGTAACACCAAATATTTTTGCAGCAGTTCGTGTGTGGATATCTTTACCTTCAAGAAAATCCCTTATTAAATTATCATCTTCAGACATATGAGCAAGTACCCTAATTTCTATCTGTGAATAGTCTGCAGAAAGAAAGTAATATCCATTGTCCGCTACAAAAGCATTTCTTATTTTTTCTCCCCACTCGTATTTTATCGGTATATTCTGAAGATTTGGATTGCTACTTGAGAGCCTGCCGGTTGCAGTAAATGTCTGATTAAAGGTCGTGTGAATTCTACCATCACTCCCAACATAAGACGGTAAAACATCAACATAGGTGTTTTTTATCTTTGCAACATTTCTGTACTCTAAAATAAGTGGAATTGCGTGATGACTTTCAAATAACTCATCAAGTACATCAGATACCGTTGATAAACTCTTTTTGCCTTTCTTAACGGGTTGCAACCCCAATTTTTCGTACAATACTGTGGCAAGCTGTTTTGGAGAATTTATGTTAAACGATTCTCCTGTAAGCCTGTAAATCTCTTTTTCCATCTCATCTAAACGAATTTTTAGCTCATCACTAATCTCTTTCAGATAATCAACATTTACTTTAATCCCCCAGTTTTCCATTCGGGTGAGAATGACTGAAAGCGGCTTTTCAATTTCGTTATAGAGCTTTAAAAGCTCTCTTTCATTGTTTAGTTTATTTTCAATCTTTCGTGACAAATCAACAAGGCTTTTCAATAAAACTGCTGTCTTTTTTTCGTTTCATCTTCGGGAAAAAGTGAAGCATAGGCAGTTTTGAAGTTGTCAGGAACAAACCCATAAGCATCCCGAAAAATATCTTCTGCCATGTGCATGTGATTTGCAGAACTGTTAAGAAGATAGGATGCCAACGAGAGATCAAAAAAATTGAAAAAAGGCAATTTATTCTTTAACAGGAGTTTAATTAGGTGTTTGCCATCGGTGGTATAACATTTTTTATTAGAAACAGTATCTAAAAAGGATTTTATGTCTGAACTAACTTTGTAAACTTTCTTTCCATCTTCTGCAAAGAAAAGCAACTGCTTGTCACTGCTAATATCCGGGACAGATATATAAATCACATCTGATTTGACAGCTTTTAGCTTAAAATCCTCTATCTCTGGAACAGAAAAATCTACCAATTCACCTAACTTCATTTCTTTTATTATGTCGTAGAATTCAAGCTCTTTAAGAAGCTCCAATAGCTTTGCATCGTCATAACCTTTGACTCGCATTTCTTCGAGATTGATGCTAAGTTTTTCTTTCTTAAGTTCACAGAGTTTTCTACTTAAAAAGGCAAAATCTTTTCCTTCTAATAAAAGCTTTTGAAGACGTTCAGGAAGTTTAGCAATATTTTCATATACATTTTCAAGAGTGCCATACTCATTGATTAGCTTTAGAGCAGTTTTTTCACCAATACCTTTTACACCAGGTATGCCATCTACTGAATCACCAGCTAAGGCTAAATAGTCAGAAATTTGAGAAGGCAAAACACCCAAAAGCTCCTTAACAACTTGTGGGTCAATGAATCTATCTTTATGAGGATTCCAAACTGTAACTCCCTCATCCGTTAGCTGATAAAGGTCCTTATCCGAAGTCACAACAACGACTGAAAGAAAGTTTTTATAATCTTCTGCCAAAGTTGCAATGACATCATCTGCCTCAAAGCCTTCTTTTATGATTGTTGTTATATTCATTGCCTCCAAAAGTCGCATTACGTAAGGAAACTGAACAATTATTTCGTTGGGTGTAGGAGGTCTTTTAATTTTATACTCTTTCATAATTTCGTGTCTGAAGGTTGGGCCTTTTGGGTCGAAAACAATTGCGAGGTAATCAGGTTTATGTTCAGTAATAATCTTATTTAACATTTTCAAAAAACCAAAAACAACCCTTGTTGGCATTCCCTTTTTTGTTGAAAGGTGAGGCAAGGCAAAGTAGGCACGATAAAGAAAAGAACTTCCATCAACTAAATATAACTTTTTCATCGCTAAAAATATCTCTTTAATCCAAAACACAAAAATCTTTCAAAACAAAATCCCACTTCTTATTACCATTATAGGAATTTTGCTTTGGCAAACCAATTACATTTATGCGATTACCTTCTCTTAATGTTTCGCTAAACATAAAAAAACCTATGCCGTTAAAACTCTTACCATTTTTGTTCAGTAGCAATTTTAAATGATTCTCTTTTTGTCCAACGGGTCTTAAGTTTTCTACAACTACATCAGAAATCAAAAATGTAGGCTCTGGATTTCCTTTACCAAAAGGCTCTAACATTGTAAGCTGTTCAAAGAAAGTCTCATCTATGTCATTTACATCCAGAGTTGCGTCAGCTTTACAAATGCCATCAATAGTTCCATCAAGCAGATATTTTTTTGCCAAACTATTTATAGCCACATCAAAATCGTTTAACAACTCTCTTTTTAATGACAACCCACAAGCCATATCATGACCGCCAAAACTCAAAAGCATACTTGATAGACCTTCCATCACCTCTGTCAAAGGAAAGCCAGGCAAACTTCTCCCTGAACCTTTAAGTATTCCTTCAGCGTCATCGGAAAAGATGAAAAAGGGCTTGTTAAAGCGTTCTAAAAGCTTTGAGGCAACTATTCCTAAAACACCAGGATGCCACTGAGGAGAGTATAAAACATACACCAATCGCTCAGTTTCATCGCCAAGCATTTTAAGTGCCTCCTGTATCATCTTTTCTTCCTCTTTTTGTCTTCGACTGTTTTCGTTATTCAACGTTTTAACCAGTTCTTTTGCTGTTTCTTTGCAATTAGAGACCAACAAATCAAAGGCGTGTTTTGGATTACTCATTCTACCCGGTGCATTTAGTCTCGGCGTTATTCTGAAGGTTACCAATCTCGTATCTAAATTTTCAATATTTAGCTCTTTAAGTAACGCATTTACACCAACCCTTTTGTTTTTTTTTCATCTCCTCAATACCATGCTTAACAAAAACTCTATTTGACCCTAAAATAGGCACCATATCGGATATCGTGCCTATCGCAACAAGGTCTAAAAATTCTTTAAGATTGGGTTCT
>Ga0197142_1000326_pt1 | contig 43794 bp, 37 predicted proteins | sample GBS60_MetaG_FD_148614 | JGI IMG/M metagenome (GOLD analysis project Ga0197142, IMG submission 148614) | Sediment microbial communities from Great Boiling Springs, Gerlach, Nevada, United States - GBS 60_MetaG | ecosystem: Environmental > Aquatic > Thermal springs > Hot (42-90C) > Sediment... | reverse complement strand
AACTCGACCAGGCGTTTGGCGTCCAGCGCCAGATATTCTTCCTCCGACCAGGCACCCTGAGCGGGGAAGCACAGCGCGACCTCCCAGGCCGGCTCGCCAAGGGTAAAAGCGTGGTCGTGATTCATCCCGGTCATCGCCAATCGCAAGCATAGCTAACGTGAGTTCAGATAGGTGCATTCACAGTTGGGGGCAAGGCCGATCTCACGCGGAGACGCGGAGAACGCGAAAAATTGAAAGTACAGCATCCTTGGTCGCTGCCTGGAAGGCATGCTGTCTTGCCCCCGTGGGTGAACGCACCCGTTCGGATTAAGCGGATGCATCCGTAATTAGGCGGGGGTGTTTGGCGGCTTCGCAGTGTTTTGGTCGGGCGGGAGTTTAGATGCTTCGCTCCACTCAGCATGACAGACCGGTATGGCGCGGAAGGATTCTCGCAAACGGGCACATGTAAACATCTACATCTTCAACCGCGGGTCGAGCGCGTCGCGCAGGCCATCGCCGATGAAGTTGAAGGCCAGCGAGCTGAGGACGACGGGGATGCCGGGGATCAGCGGTGCCCAGGGGTGGGTGAGCATGAACTGCGTGGAGAAGTTCAGCATGTTGCCCCAGGTGGGCGTAGGGTCGGTGATGCCCAGACCCAGGAAGCTCAACGCCACCTCGGCGGTCAGGCCCTCGGCCAGCGAGAGCGTGTAGGCCACGATCAACGGGGGAAAGGCATTGGGCACGACATGCCGCCCGATGATCCATAGATTGTTCGCCCCCAGCGCGCGGGCGGACTCGATGAAGTCGCGCTCGCGCACCGAGAGCACCATCCCGCGCATCAGGCGCGCCGCGCCCGTCCAGCCGAAGATGGTGATCACCAGGATCACCACCAGCACGCTGCGCGACTCCTTCTGTGGGTCGATCAGCATGATCCCGCTGATGATGTTCACCAGGAAGTCGGGGAAGGGCAGCAGCCTTGGGTCCTGGTTCAATACCGAGGCCAGGATCAACAGGATGGGGAAGGTGGGGATGGACGACATGAACTCCAGGATGCGCATCAGCGCTTCGTCAATGATGCCGCGATAGTAGCCGGCCAGCGCACCAACCGTCATGCCGATCAGCGTGCTCAGGGTGGCCACGATCACCGCCACGCTGAGCGTGATGCGCGCAGCGTAGAGCAGGCGGGTGAAGGTGTCGCGGCCTATATGGTCGGTGCCCAGGATGTGAATCTTGCCTGCCTCGACCGATGGGGTGAGCGGCGGCGAGAAGCGCAGCGCGGGATTCACCCCATCGCGCGAGAAGGGCGCGATCAGCGGCGCGATGAGCGAGGCCAAGAAGATCACCACGATCAAGGCGAGTGAGAAGACGGCCAGCCGGTGGCGGCGAAACCGGCGCAGGACGATCGTCCATTGCCCCTCCGGTTTTGCTAGGGCGACCGGCTCTCTGGCGGCGATATCAACACCAGCAGCAGTTGCAGTGGCCATCAGACTGTCCCTAAGATAGCCGGATGCGCGGATCAACCACCGTGTAGAGCACGTCCGACATCAGGTAGCCAATGAGCACTAGGAAGGTCGAGATCAGGATGAAAGCGATGGCGACGTTGTAATCGCCGGCGGTGAGGGCGGCGATAAACAGCCGGCCCATGCCGGGGTAGTTGAACACGCTCTCGGTGATGATCGCGCCGCCGAACAATGCCGGCAGCACGCCGGCCAGCAGCGTGACGAACGGGATCAGCGCGTTGCGCATGGCATGCTTGACGATCACCACGCGCTCCACCAGCCCCTTGGCTCGCGCCGTGCGCACGTAATCTTGGCGCAGCACCTCCAGCATGGACGAGCGAATAAAGCGACTCCACGAGGCCAGGTTGAAGATCGTCAAGACGGCCACGGGCAGGACCAGATGCCACAGCCGGTCCACGAACGAGCCGGCCTTGATCGTCCCGAAGAGCGGCACGACCGTGTCCCGCGCAGAGGCAGCCGCGCCCGCCGGCAAGTAAGGCAATCCCAGCTCCTTAAACAGGATGGCGAAGATGAGGATGCCGATGATGCCCATGAACAGCGTCGGCATGCCGGAGCCGATGAAGGCCAGCGTGGTGAAGATGTAGTCGAAGCGCGAGTACTGCTTGACCGCCGAGAGGATGCCGAGCGGGACGGCGATCGCGATCGAGAGAAAGGTCGAGATGCCCATCAGCAGCAGGGTGTTGCCGAGCCGGCTCTCGAACAGGCGCATCACCGGCTGCTCGCGCAGGATCTGGGTGGACTTGCCGAAGTCGAGCGCCAGGATGCCGTTGCTGGCCGGCCGGCCGGCCAGGTCGCGCAAAAAGACTGGCTTCTCGCAGTCTATCTCCACCACTCGACCGTCGGGATACACCAGCCGGGCGCGGCCTTCCTTTAGGCAGCCCACCTGCAGGTCGCCGAAGTAGCTCTGCCCGTTGATCTCTATGGGCCCGCGCGGGTGACCCGTCAGCCAGCGCAGGTAGCGCGGGATGAGGTAGAGATCGAGGTCGTAGCGCTTCATCGTTCGCTCGATCAGGTCAGGATCCTTCTGCATTGTGGTGCTTTGCATGGCGGCGATCTCCTGCAAAGGGCCGCCAGGGGCGATGCTGAGCAGGATGAAGGACACGAACGAGACGATCAGCGCCATCGCCACGATGACGAACAAGCGGCGGATCAAATAGTTGATCAAGACGCCTCCGTTTTTATATAAAAGAGTAGCCTCGCATGAGGCTACTCAGCGAATCGCAAATTGATTCCGGATGTCGCGCGAAGGCTTGGCGGCCTCGGCGACATCCGGAAGGTTAGGTTAGCGGATATTCAGGTTGAAGTCGGCGTGCTCCCAGGTGGGGCTGGCGATCGGCTCGGCCGCGATCTTACCGGCCTGGGCCTCTTTGATCACGGTCTCAAGCTCCTGACCGGCGCCGATCACCTCTTTGCCGACGATGTCCACTGTGCCCTGCAACAAGGCGGCCACCGCGCCGGCGGGGTTGGCGTCGAAGATTTGGATGATGATCTCCTTCGCCTTCGGCGCGCCCAGGTAGAAGTTCGGGTTAGCCTTCAGCGTGATCTTCGAGCCCTTCTCCCAGCTCTCCACGACGAACGGGCCGGTGCCCAGCGGCCGCTCGGTCAGCTCCGGCAGGTTCTTGAACTCCTTCGGCGGCACCTCGGCCAGCGTCTTGCCCTTGAACTCGCCCTCGGTCTCCACCACACGATGCGATGGATAGTAACCGAACGGCGGCAGATAGTATGTGGGCGGCGTATAACCAGGCACGCCGGTCCAGGTATAGCCTAGGCCGTCGGCCAGCACCTCATGCTTGGCGGTGCGGTCGCAGACAAAGTAGGTCGTCGCGCCCGACTCGCGGTCGCAGGCCACCTTGTAGCCCAGCGCGAAGTCGGCGGCCTTCAGGTCCTCGCCGTCGCTCCACTTGCGCGGCTTGAACTTGAAGGTGACCGAGAGTTGGGGCATTTTGACGCCGGCAGCCAAGTCCACTTCCTCGCCATTGGCGTTCTTCACCTTCGGCCGCAGCTCCTTGCCCTCAGCGTCGAGCAGTTTGCCGTCCTTGAACGTGCCGACGTCGCCATCGGCGTTCACCAGCACGTCACCATCCTTGATCTCGACCTCGGTCAGTGCCGCGCCGCCGTTCTCCAGGCGCGGGAAGTCATCACCTTCCAGGCCGACGTTCTGGAAGCCATAGCTATATTGCGTGTAATCCACGCCGAAGATCAGTTGCCCGACGATGATAGCGACAGCGGCGCTTTCCTGGAGCAGGAAGAGCGACTGCGGCTCCTGGCCGAGCGCGACCACGATGGTGTCGCGGCCGGGCAGCTCAAACTCGTGGGCGTTGGCCGACCAGTATTCCGTGGGGTCGGGGCGCAGGCCCTTGAGATCCTTGTTGTAGGCCGTCGCCTCCAAGCGCTGGAAGAGCGGCAGCGAGACCATGTCCTTGCTAAACTCCTCCTGAACAATGACATAGTACTTCTTGCGCTCTTCCAAATTGAGCGTGTTATTTGCCTGCTTGATCGCCGTGCTGGCGCGCTCATTGCACCAGCCCATGTAGTTCTGGCCGTTCCAGTTGTTGTCCGGCCGCGGGATTTGGTCGCAAGCGTAGAGGGTTTGACCCGGCGGTTCAGTCTCGCCCACCCAGGCGAAGGCGCCGATGTCGAAGTCGCGCCGGCGCAGGCCGGAATTGCCGCCGAACCAGATCGAGCCAGGAATGTAGGACGGCAGGAGCTGAATGCCGCACTGCTGGAGCTGACTCACCCACACCGCCCCCCAGGTCTGGCGGAAGGGCGCGTTGGTCGTGGTGAAGCGAATCGCCAGCGGCTCACCCTTGTCGTTCTGCCGAATGCGCCCACCTTCCGGTAGCTTCCATCCAGCCTCGTCGAGCAGGGCTTGGCCCTTCTCGGGGTTGTACTCATAGGTCACGATGTTGGCGTTCGGGTCAATGTTCTTGGCATACCACGGTGAATCCTTCGGAATAAAGGTGTCCATGAGTTGCTTGGTGCGCTGCTCCTCGGGCAAGAAGCTATACACCGAGCCGATCAGCTCGATCGGGTTGGTGCAGTGGGCGATCGCCCGGCGGACGCGGACGTCGCTCAAGATCGGATGCGGGCGCGTCCATTCCGGCACGGGCGTCGCCGTGACCTCGACGATCTTCTCCACCTCGACTTGCTTCTCGACAACTTCTGTCACGCGCACCTCAACGGTCTGCACAACAGGCGTCCCCGCCTGTGGCGCACACGCCGAGAGCAACAGGCCGGTGGCAGCCGTAATGGCCAATACGACAGTAGATGTTCTTCGTTTCCGCATGAGTCGTTCTCCTTTCTCTCTTCTACTTCGTTTAAGTGTGCCGAGCGTAAGGGCCGGCGTCCTTCCCTCCACCATACTTGGGCGGAAAGTAGCTATCGCCGAATTATCGCGTCTTTACAGTGCTTGTCAAGCGCGTATGCCGGAACGAAGGGCAACCAAACCGGCATGTCGAGTTAGGCGCATTCGCCAGGACAGAAAATTCTGCTGCCTTCTCCGCGTCTCCGCGCGAGATCACGCCGGCTGTGAACGCGCCCTCGTATTTGCCTCTCGCGCTCAGCAGCGCTCGCTGTGACAAACTGACACGGCGAGCGAGCAGCCCGTGCGTGAATGCGCTGCCCGCGCTTAGCCTGCTAAAATTAAAGCGAAGCCCCTATAGCTCAATGGATAGAGCGCCGGCCTCCGGAGCCGTAGATCGCAGTTCGAATCTGCGTAGGGGCATAGGAAGGTGAAGGCTACCCAGCGTCAGGTCACGCCACGACGCGGCCTTGCATGCTCCAAGCCCCGGCCCAGTGAATCGTGACCTGCGCGAGGCGACCGCGCCAATCACGGCTCTCGTCCTCAAAGAAGACCAGCTTGTTCTGCGGTGTGCGACCGCGCCACTTACCCTTGTGCTGGTCCTCTACCAAGACTTCTACAGTTTGACCCACATAGCGCTGATTGATCTGGCTGCTGATCCGCTCGTGCTGCGCCTCTAGCAGACGGAAGCGGCGCTCTTTCTCGGCCTCAGGCACATCGTCGGCCATCTCACGCGCTGCTAGGGTCTGTGGGCGAGGTGAGTACTTCGCCAGGTGCACTACATCCAGCTTGAGCTCCTCAAGCAGCTCATACGTGCGCATAAACTGGGCTTCGCTTTCGCCGCAAAAGCCGACGATGACGTCTGTTGCTATTGAGGCGTCGGGCAGCTTGGCGCGGATGCGCGCGATGAGCCGGCGATAATCATCGCTGGTGTAGCCACGGCGCATGCGGGCAAGCACCTCGTCATCGCCCGCCTGGACGGGCACCTCAATATGAGGCATCACCTTGGGCAGCTCGCGCACCGCATCCAGCAATTCATCCGTCATCCAGTTCGGGTGCGAGGTGAGAAAGCGCACCCGCAACAGCCCTTCAACCTCGCTGACGGCGCGCAGCAGATCCACCAGTGGGGTATGGATCGGGATATTCTGCGATGGGATGCCCGAAGCCGCGCCGGGGTTATAGCGCTTGATGGCATAGTCGTCGCCGAGCAGGTCGTAGCCGTATCGGTCCACAATCTGCCCCAGCAGGGTCACTTCTTTCACCCCTTGAGCGACCAGCGAACGCACCTCGCTGACAATCTCATTGATGGGTCGGCTGCGTTCTGGGCCGCGCCGAAAGGGGATGATGCAAAAAGTACAAGCGTGCGAACATCCATAGACGACCGGTACGTTGGCCGTCACCCGCTTGCCGATCTCGTGCTGGGGCAAGCGGAGGAAGGTCGGGTCGCCGTCCTGAACTGCGTAGCGCTGGTGGGTCTCGGCCTCTGTCAAGCGCTTGCCCTCGCGCTGTAAGAGGAAGTCAACCAGCGGCGCGGGCTCGCTGGGGGCCATGAACACGTCCACCCACGGGAAGGCTTGCTTCAGTGGGGTATTGCCGCGCACGCCGACCAAGCAGCCCATCACGCCCACCACCACATCGGGCCGGCGTTGCTTGAGCGGCTTGATCATGTGCAGGTAGCTCAGCGCCTTGTCCTCGGCGCCTTGGCGCACCACGCAGGTGTTCAACACCAACACGTCGGCCTCCTCGCGCACCTCGGTCGCGCGCAGGCCGAGCTTCTCCAGCGCCGAGGCCAAGCGCTGCGAGTCGGCTTCGTTCATCTGGCAGCCAAAGGTGGCGATGTGGTACTTCATGCGCCATGAATTGTACTCAGGGTAACCCCCAGACCAGCAGCGCGTTGTCACGCGCGGTGGCAGCGATCAGCATGCCGTCCTTGCTGATGCTGGCGTCAGCCAGGGGATGCGCTGTGGTGATTCGCCGAATCAGGCCGCCGGTTTGTGCGTCCCAAATCCGCAGCTCGCTGGCGCTAACGATCTGCTGATCGGCCACGGTGGGCGAACGCAGTGTGGCAGCGGTGACCAACACGCGCGGGTCGGGAGGAAAGAGGATGGCGATGACGCCTTCAGCGGGCAGCTTCAGCATCGCGCGCTCGCTGCCGGCGACGTGGAAGAGCTCAACGCGGTCGCCGAGGCTCAACGCGAAGCGCTCCCCGCCAGGGCTGAAGGCGAGATCGAAGAGAGGCTGCGATAGCGTCACCGTGCGCAAGCGCTGCTGCGTCGGCACGTCCCAAAACGCTAATTGGTCGCCGATCAGCGCAGCCAGCGTGTTGCCGTCGCTGCTGAGCTCGAGCACGACATTCATCTGATCGATCGGGGCCTTTATGGTTGCAACGACCCGACCGTCCAGCGTCAGCACGCGGAGTGCCTGCTCGCCGGCGATCACCAGCCGGCCTTGGGGGTTGTCACATCGGCTGATCCCCATCGGCTGAGATGGCAAGCTGAAGCTATTCTCTTGGCGGTTGGCAATTACATCGTGGATCACCACGCGCTGGCCGTCTAGGTAGGCTATCCTGCGTCCATCCGGCGTGAAGCAGAGCAGCAGGCGCAGCGTATCGGTCGGTGGCCTCTCAATTTGACTGAGCAGGTCGCCGCTGAGGGTGTGCCAGATGGCGATGTCGCGCTCGACCGTCAACGTCGCCACGTAGCGTCCAGACCTGTCTGGCATCACCCATGCCACGGGCGAGGGATGCCGGAGGCGCGCCCGCACCGCCCACGTCGGCACGTCGAAGATGATCACTTCGTCCGACGGATAAGCGTCGCTCCAGGTGAAGAGCGCTCGTCCATCAGCAGAGAAGGCCGCGCGGTGAAGCGGCAGGCGAGACGCTGAGCGCAGCGCTCGACGGTTCACGACGTCGAAGCTGGCCAGCTTCCCTGAGCCGGCCAGGAACAATCGTTCACCAGATGGGTCAAAGTTCACCGACCAGACGGGCAAGTTGCCGGCTAGGCGGAACTGGGCGTATGGCTCGTCTTCCTTGAGGTCATACACTAGCACCATTGGGCTAAGGTTGATGGCGATAAACCGCCCTGAACGCTCAAGGTGTGGCTCGACCGGCACGCCCAAGTCGAAGGACTTGATCAACCGCAGCGAATCGCCGCTCAAGTCCCAGATGGCCAACCCTTCTTTGCTTGAGGCGGCGAAGAAGCGCCCGCTTGGGTCAAAGCCAAAGTGAATGACCGGCGCGCTTGTAAACGGCAACGTCAGCGTCACTGCTGGCGTGCTGCCTCCCGTCTGGGCGATGACAATCTCATCGGTGGCAAGCGCCACGGCCACGCGAGAGCCATCCTCAGCAAAGCGGATGGCCCGCGCGCTCCGAGGGAAGGTCATCCCTTGGTCAGTGCGTTTGCCGTCAGATAAGCGGATGCGACTTAGTGCACCTTGGATCACCATGACCAGCTCGCGCCCATCGGCGGTTAAAGCGATGTCCGAGATGACCTCCGCAGAGGGGCGCGGCACAGTGAACGACTGGATCAACCGCCCGTCCGACAGGTCATAGATGTCCACCACGCCGTCTGGCTGCATGATCGCGCCCAGCCGACCATCAAGAGAGAGCGCATACCAGAGAACGCCCGCCTCTGAACGAGGGAGCCGGATTGGGATGCGGGCCATCAGTGTTAGGGATTCGGCAGACACCAGCTCGAAGTGACGGGCGTTGAAGAGCATCAGGCGGTCTGAGGTCGTCGCATAGATATGTCGCGGTAGTGGCTCTTCGATGTAAAAGACTTGGCCCAGTTGCGCGCTGTTCTCCGGCGTCAAGCCAGGCGCGCTGATCACCGTCGGCGCGATGGTCGGGGGCGTCGCTGTGCGCGGCGCAAGGGTGCGTGTGGGCACGAGGCGCGCCTCCAGCGGTGCTTCGCGCGGACTGCACGCAGACGCCAGCAAAAGGGCGACTCCGCACGCCGTGAGCCAAGCTAGCCGGTTATAAACGTTATCGCTGAACACCCTGCTGCGCAGTGTACGCGCTCTTGCGTGTTCCCCCCAAAAACGCTGCTCGATCGCCATGTCAGTCTGACATGCTGAGCGGTGCAAAACATCCAGTTCTCGCCCGACCAACACGCGCGTTTTTGCGCTGCCACACATCCGCTGGGCCGGATCCGCGCAGCCTTGGTGATCTCGCAGCAAATTCGACAGGCGCGCGTCTCAGAATGACAGGGGCGGGGCTGCCTGGGCGACTCCGCAGCGCGTTTGGGCGAGCAGCATCGCGCGCGAATGCGCCCTTGCGCAGTGAGGACATGAGCTATAATGAGCACTACTGTCGTAGCGAACGCGGGTTTGTTAGGTCAGTCAAAGAGCCGATCCAAGCAGTCTTGCCTCCTCAGTTGAGCGCCCTGTTCGGTCGTGTTGCTTGAGATGCCGCACCCCCCTTCGCCGGCGACATGTAAGCGCGCTGCGCGCTCGTCCGCAGCAACACGATCAAACAGGAGGATTCAGATGAACACCAAACTGTACGTTGGCAACTTGCCTTTTGAGACGTCCGAACATGCCTTGCGCACCCTCTTCGCCCAGGCCGGCAATATCGTGTCGGTCACCATCCCGCTCGACCGCATGAGCAACCGCCCACGCGGTTTCGCTTTTGTCGAGATGGGCTCTTCCGAGGAGGCGCGTAAGGCGATCCAGATGTTCAACGGCCGCGACTTTGAGGGGCGGACGATGAACGTGAGCGAGGCGCGCCCGCCCGAGCAGCGCAGCGCCTACAGCAACACCCGCAACAGCTTTGGTCGCGATCGCCGCGGTCGAGGCAACGACCGGCGCTACTAGGCCGAGCGAGCAGCCCCAAGCAATCTGTCTTGGGGCTGCTTATCTTTTACTGCTTGTCTGGCCGTGCGCGCACCAACAGCACAGGCACGTCGGCGTGGCGGATGACCTTGTCCGCGATGCTCCCCAGCAGCAAGCGTTGAAGGCCGCCGCGCCCATGGGTGGTCATGGCGATGAGGTCGCTTTGGCTGGCCTGGGCCATCTCCAAGATCACGTCGGCCGGCGCGCCGAATTGCACCAATACCTCATGCTTGGTGATCCCCGCTGCCTTCAACTCCTCCGCGATGCTACTTAGTTGATCCTGCGCTGAGGCTTTGGCCGCAGCCATCCGGCGAGATAGCTCAGCGCGCATAGACTCAATCCACGCCTGCCGTTCTGAGGAGGGAACATCAGAGGCCCAGCGTGGCACCTCGCCGAGCGACGCCGACCCACCAAACGCGAGCGTCCAATACGCCTCACCAGGGTCTATCTCCGGCTCGGGGACTGCTTGGAGCAACAGCACCTCAGCATGGCTGCATACGGCCAGCGCCTTCACATAGGGCAGCACCAAGCGCGAAAAGTCCGAGCCATCCAGTGGCACCAGGATGCGGCGATAACCGCTGGTGTCCGCCGGCTTAGCCTTGGCCCGCACCAGCAAGACCGGTATGCTGGCATGCTGGACCACCTGGCTGGCGATGCTGCCCAGCAAGAAGCGGCTCAGCCCGCCGCGCCCATGTGTGGACATCGCGATGAGATCTGCGGATTCCTCGGCGGCTGCGTCCAAGATGCCCTCGGTCACCGGACCGCTGCCCAGGCGCGCCTTGGCGCGCAAGCCGGCGGCAGCCAGCTCGGCCACAATCGCCTCTAAGTCGCTGCGCGCGCTGACTTCGTATATTGAAAGGTCGTCGGGCAGCACAGGCGGCAACGAGGACACCGTCTGCTCTACCGTTTGGGCGACGACGGCCGGCGTGACGATGCGCATCCCGATCTCCGGGATGACGCGCAGCAGGACGATCTCGCTGCCACAGCACGCCGCCAGCGCGCGCACATGAGGGAGGACGCCCTTTGACAACGCCGAGCCATCGAGCGGCACGAGGATCTTCTTGAACATCTGGCTTCGAGACCTCCTGTTCACCAGTGTAGTAGGCGCGCAGCTCACCGGCTACAGTGAACCGGCTAGTCGCCTGCTCGCCAGATGGTCAGTTCAGGGGGAAAGTTGTGGCGGCGCAGTGACCCCTACGGGATTCGAACCCGTGTTTAAGCCTTGAGAGGGCTTTGTCCTAACCGCTAGACGAAGGGGCCTTGTTGCCTAATGTTATCACGATTTCTCGCGGGGGCATTCAGTAGGTAGTAGGAGGGAGCAGAACGCAGGGTGGGCGACGGCGGTGTTGACTAGGGCCGTGCCGGCCCGCAACACCTCAGTCCGGCGCAGCTATCGCTCAGGGTGACAGGACAGGGCAGGCGCCGGTGCCCTTCGTGCGCTCGATGCCGGTCACGCCAAGCGTATGCCCCCGAACCATGAATGCGTGGAGTATCATGCTTTAGCCTGCGGAGCCTGTCTTTGCTCGACAGATGCAAGCATGATGACGCTCTCACAGTTGCTCGTGGCCATCCTGCTCACCGTGATCGGCAGCGTGCTGTTCGCCGCCGGCGTGGTCCTGCTCGGTCGCGCGCTGCTGCGCACGGCCCCAGCCACGGTGGGCGCGCTGGATCAGGACCAGCGCGCCGTGCTGCGCTTCACCACCCGCGATGGGCAGCCAGTTGAGCTGCGTGTGCCTGCTCCCCCCGGCCGCTATCAACCAGGCGAGCAGGTCACTGTGCTCTATGACGCTGACTATCCGCAGATCGCTCAGGTTGTCTCGCCGCTGCGCCTGTGGGCGCTGCCAGCCGTGCTGGCGCTGCTGGGGCTGGGGGTGGGGCTAGTTGGCTTCTCCACCCTCGCCGCTGCCGTGCGCTGAGCGAGCAAATGCTCCCTGTTACTCGCACAAAAACGACAAGGGGCAGCGCACTTCTCTGTCATGATTCACACAGACGCAGACTATCGCGGTCAATAGGAGAACCATTAAGTGACTTCGACGAGGCCATGCTCATCCAGCAACGCCTCGATCCAAGCGCCCACCGCTAACACTTGTTGATCCGCTCCAAAAGGCGCGATGATCTGCAGCGCAACCGGCAAACTGTTGATCCGCGCAAAGGGGAGCGCCAGCGCCGGCAGGCCGGCCAGCGCCGCCGGCAGCGTCAAACGCAGGATGGCCGTCCGCAGATCCGCCGGGCCAGCTTCCAGCGCGATTTCGGTTGTGCCGCGCGGCGGCGCGACGCAGGGCGCCGCCGGCAACACCAGCGCATCTGCGCCTTGCAACGCGCGATGCAGCGCCTCGCGCAGCGTGCGCTGGTATTCACGGGCGTGCAGGTACTGCACTGCGCTGAAGTCGTATCCGCGCATTAGCGCTTCGCGGACGGTTGGGCTAAAGGCCTCTGGCTGCGTCGCTAGGGCGTGGCGGTGAACCATTACGGACTCGGCGCGCAGCGGCGCAAAGCCGGCCAGTGGGTCGCCGATGTCGAGCGTGACCTCGTCCACCAGCGCGTTGGCCAGCCGCAAGCGCTCGATAAGCAGCTCAAACGCCGAGCGGACTTCTGAGGTCAGCGCGCCTAGCAGGTAAGCCGCCGGCACGACCAGCCGCGGAGGGCGAGGGAGCGGCGCGGCGCTCGCCCAAGCGTCGTTTGGCCTGCCGGCCAGGACAGCGAACAGCGCTGCGACATCAGCAACTGTTCGTGCGAGCGGTCCGGCGTGGTCACAGCTTGGAACCAGCGGGAGCGCGCCGTCCAGCGGGATCGCGCCGTAGCTGGGCTTGAACCCCACCACGCCGCAGAAAGACGCCGGCAGGCGAACCGAGCCAGCAGTGTCGCTGCCCAGCGAGCCTACCCCGATCCCCACCGCCACGGCAACAGCCGAGCCGGACGACGACCCACCGGCCTGGCGATCGGGATCGTGCGGATTCTTCACGTCACCTGTCCAGGGATTCTCCCCCGTCAACCCCAGTGCGATCTCTTGAAGGTTGGTCTTCGCCAGGATGAGCGCGCCCGCCTGGCGCAGGCGCGCCACAGCGGTCGCTTCGTCGGGCGTGATCTCCGGCAAGGGCGCGCGTGCCCCGGCCCGTAACGGCGTGTCGCGCACGTTGAATACGTCTTTGACCGTGATGGGCAGGCCATGCAATGGGCCGCGCAGCCGGCCGGCGCGCGCCTCGCGCGCCAGCGTCCGCGCTTCCTCTAGGGCGCGCGCTGGTTCTACAAACGCGATGGCGTTGAGCGCATGATGGTCTTCGATCCGCGCCAGGGCTTGCTCGGCGAGCGTTACCGGGCTCACCTGCCCGTCGCATAACGCTGCCCTCAAGGCGTGAACGAGTGCGGCCATCAGCGCTGTTTGAGCTTGGTCAATAGGCGCTCCGGCGTGATCGGCAGGTCGTTGATCCAGACGCCGGTTGCATCGTGGATGGCAGCGACCACCGCCGGCGCAGTGACCAGGAAGGGCATCTCGGCCATGCCGCGGATGCCCCAGGCGCCATGTGGGTCAGGGTGCTCTAGGATCACCGACTCAACCTGGTCGGGGATGTCTAACACGGAGGGGATCAAGTAGGTGCTGAAGTGAGCGGAGAGCACGTGCCCTTGCCGGCTGACGAAGTTTTCCAGGTGCGTCCAGCCCAGCGCCTGGACCACGCCGCCCTCGATCTGGCCGATCACCTGTTGGGGGTTCACCGCCTTGCCCACGTCGTCCGCGCAGACGATCCGGCGCACGTGGATTTGGCCGGTCTCCGTGTCCACCTCAACTTCGGCGCTTTGGGCGACGTATCCATAGGTGATGTTGGGGTCGCCGGCGCCGGTCTCCTCGTCCAGGGGCGTTGTAGGTCGAGGGCGGTACACGAAGTGCGCGATGGCCGGCCGCTCTTCGTCGTGCCAGCGGCGCAGGGCTTCTTGCGCTGCGCCGCGGATAGCGTGGGCGGCCATAAACGTCAGCCGCGAGGCCGAGGCGCTGCCGCTGCTGCCGCTGGTGGCCGTGTCGCTCAGCACCAGCTCGATGCTTTCGGTCGGCAGCCCGAGCGCGTGCGCTGCGATCTGCAAGAAGACCGTGTGCGCGCCCTGGCCGCACTCCGCGCCGGCATGTTTGACCACGGCGCGCTCGATCTGCGCGCCGCCGTATAGTTCCACGGTCGCCTCGCAGCGCTCCGGAAAGCCGAATGAGAAGCCGACATTTTTATGGCCACAGGCAAATCCGCGACCAACAGCGAGGTGTGGCTCGCGCGCGTGATGAGCAGACCGCGCGCCGTTCCAGCCGCTGCGCTGTGCGCACTGTTCAATAACCTGGGCGATGGTGCAGCCGGCCGGGATCGGGGTGTTGTTGACGGTGAGGCTGCCATCGCGCAGCGCGTTCTTCAGGCGCAGGGCCACCGGATCCATGCCCAGAGCGGCTGCCAGCTTATTCATCTGCGTCTCGGCCACGAAGAGCGCCTGTGGCGCGCCGAAGCCGCGAAACGCACCGCTGGGGACGTTGTTCGTGACCACTGCGCAGGCGTCCACCGCGACGTTGGGGATCTCGTACGGCCCGGTGCAGGTGACGGTGGCGTTGCCCAGCACCTTGGTTGAGGTATAGGCGTATGGGCCGGCGTCGGCACGGATCTCCACCTGAGCGGCCAGCAATTTGCCCTCGCGCGTCGCGCCCAGCCGCGCGCGGAACCACATCGGGTGGCGCTTGTGATGGCCGATGATGCTCTCTTCGCGCGTCCAGATGATCTTCACCGGTCGCCGCAAGCGCCAGGCAGCCAGCGCCAGCACGATCTGCACGCTCATATCCTCGCGTCCGCCGAATGCGCCGCCGATGGCCGGATAGATCACGCGCACCTGGTCGAGCGGCAGGTTCAGCGCATGGGCGATCTGGTGTTGGTCCTCGTGTGCCCACTGGCCGGCGACCAGCACGGTCACGCGCCCCTGCTCGTCTATATATGCCAGGCCAGCCTCCGGCTGGAGATAAGCGTGCTCTTGCGCGCCGGTTGTGTAAACATCCTCGATGATCACATCGCACCGCGCAAAGGCTGCCTCCGCGTCGCCTTTGCGGATGCGATAGCGCTTCATCGCGTTCCCCGGATAGTGGGGGTGGAGCTGAGGGGCATCCGGCAGCAGCGCGGCATGCACATCCGTCAAAGCCGGCAGGTCCTCATACTCGACGCGGATGAGGTCGCGGGCGCGCGCAGCGATCTGCTCGCTCTCGGCGACGACGAAGGCCAGCTTCTCGCCCACATGCCGCACGACGCCGTCAAATGGCTTGCGCGGATAGCTCGGCCTCCCGCGCTCTATCGGCGCTGGCAGCAGGACGTCGGGACTCACCATCACTGGCGCGTCGAAGAGCACCAGCCCGTACTCATTGTTTGGCACATCCAGGCCGGTGAAGATGGCGACGACACCGGGCAGGCGCAGCGCCTCGCGCAGGTCCATTGCTTTCACGCGCGCGTGCGGCCGGCGAGCGAATAGCACCTTGGCATGAAGCATGCCAGGCATCATCAGGTCGCCTGGATAGGGGGCTTGGCCGGTCACTTTGGCCAGCGCGTCAATGCGGGGGAGAGAAACGCCGATTGTCATGGCTTGATCAGATGGCCGGCCTGGTCCGGCGAGTGCTCAAAGCGTTCGTTGCTCACCCACACTACATCCGGCCCTATGTTGTCCGGCTCGCCAAAGACCACACCGGGGGCCGGGCTTGGCCTGACCCAGGCCGATCTGATCGGACCACTGCCGAAGGGCGGCGAAGATAAGCCCGGCAGTCTGCTCATGGTCGGCCGTCGTCCACACGCCTTCGTCGCTTGAAATACGCCCTGTCATTGCCCGCTCGAGGAATTGTATCCCTACGACGCGAGTAGCACCGTCGTGAAGTTATAGAGGAAGTGCACCAGGACGCACACGCTCAGCGAGGTGCGCGCGCGCAGCACGCCGAGGATCAGGCTCATGGCGAGGATCAGCAGCGTCGCCGGCGTGATGCCGTATTGCACGTGAAACGAGGCGAACAACAGCGAGGTGATCACGATGCCCATGCGCGGCTGATAGGCGCCGCGAAAGAAGGTCTCCTCGCCGATCGCGGCTGCGGTGCCGATGGCCAACGCGCCGCTGAAGCCGGAGAAGTTGCCCAACAGCGCCTTGGAGAGGCTGCCCACTCGCTCTAAGCCCTGTGGGTCAAGCATGCGCCAGAGTTGTTCAGTAGCAATGGCCAGCCCGATCAGCGCAGCCGTACTGATGAGTGCCAGACCTAGGTGGGGCAGAGTGAGCGGCTTCACCCCCAACCGCGCAAGCACTTCAGCGTGGCTTCGTCGGACGCCCAAGCCGACGCCGAGCAGCGCGGCGAGCGTGAAGGCGAGCAGCGGGAAGGCCAGCACGTCCAAGTAGGAAGGGCTGCTCAGTTGTTGGCGCTGCTGTGGGTCTTCGACCAGGGCGAACAGGGCCGGCGTGAGCGCCAGCATTTGGAAGAGGTTGAGGCCGAGCGCGGTCGCCGTTAGCGACAGCGCTGTGGCATGCACGGGGCTATCGGCCTGCATAGGCAGCAGGCGCGCAGCCAGCCGGCGCACGGGGGGCAATAGCGCAGCCAGCGCCAGCAGCGCACCGATCACCAAGGCAAGCCCACCTAAATCCAACCGCGCCGCACGCAACTGCTGAACCGCAAGCGGCGTTTGCGCCGCGCCACTTAGGGTCTCGTCGGTGAGCACAGCAGCGGCAACTATTGCGAACACGCCTGCTGCGAGGATGAGGCCGTTGATAACAGCGAGGCTGAGATAGAGGATCGGTCGCGCATCTTGCGAGCGTTCGCTCACATTGGCCAGATAGATAAGCAGAAGAAAGGGCAACAGCGATAGCAGAGTGAGGACCGCGCTCAAAGCAAAACGATTATAGGGTTCTCGCTTAGCAAGGCGTTTATGGCTGGGGCAGGTTTCGTGAGTCAGCAGCCTGCGAGCAGTTGTCTCTCTGCTCCGTGAGCGCGCCCTAGCGATCGAGGTCTAGCCTTCGAGCGGATCAACAGGCATCGTCAGGTCTACCACATCGCCATGGCGGTCAATGGTGATGCTGAACCCGAGCATGCCAAGATACTGCCGCACCGGCTCTGGAATGCCGACCTCGAAGAGGCGCTCGAAGTGCTGGTCCAAATTGCGGAGCTGCGCGTCCACGGCAGCTTTTGTGAAGAGATCATCCTGCCCGATGAGCTTCAACACAGCGCTGCTCACCAAGTCCTTGTGTTCCAAGATCTGTTCGCGGAAGATATTCAAGACCTGAAGGTCCACTTTCTGAGCATCCACGTGGTACTTAAAGCCATCTTCGATCAGCACGTAGGTCGGCTCCTGGCCGACGTAGGCCACCGGCAGCAGGGCGCCGTTGGAATCTTTCACCAGCCCTTCAAAGAGCGCTCTGCGCATGCGCCTGTTATAGCAGGCCCAACCAAGCGGCTACTGCCGGCCCGACGCCAATGACGTTCAGCGTAATCGGCACCAGCAACACGCCCAACCCGTTGATCCGGCGTCCGCCCACCAGCACGGGGATGAGTCCAATTGCTGTTGCGACGCCCATCACCAAAAGCCCGCCCCAGCCCGTCAGCGCCATGGTCAGCGCCGTGACAAGGCCCAGCGCGCCGCCGGCCAACCACTGCGGGCTCCAGGCGTTGGCCAACCGCGCCGCAAAGCGGGCCATGGCGACCAGCACGACGAACGCGAGTGCGCCGCACAAGGCCACCGCTGCCACTGCCAACCAATAGGTGCGCCAGCCATAGGGGACGTAAATGCTGCTGATCATCCAAGCCATGCCGCCGCGGGTGAGCGTCAGGCCGGGCACGAACAGCAACAGCAAGCTCCCCACGTAATAGGCAACTTTGGACGCGCCCAGCGAGATCATGAACAACCGTTCATTCCACAGAGCGGTGGCATGGCCGGCCAACAGGCCGCCGATGCCGCCGCTCACCACCGGCAGGATGCTGGCGAACAGCCCGCCGCTCAGCCCTGTGAGCGAGCCACGCAGCAGCAAACGCGGTTCCACTTCTCGCCACGGCGACACTTGCTGGCGCGGCGGCCTGGTGCCAAAAACCAGCACTTGCAGCAGGCCCGGCGCGGCGAACAGCCCCACGAACGCCGGCATCAGGTTTACGAAGGCCGACTCAACAGCGATCGGGCTGCGATAGAAGAGCACCATGCCCAGCAGCCCGCTCAGCGCGAAGGTGAGCAAGCCGGCGCCGAGATAGGTCCACGCGGAGATCAAACGCCGCAAGGGCGAAGCGAGGTCATCTGCGCGCGGCCATTCACCGAGCAGCAGAAAGGCGATGATCGCCGTTAATATCCAGCCGGTATGTGGCTGCAAGATCGCGCGCAGCGGCCTGACGACCTCATCCAAGATGGGCGAGAGCAACACCAGGCCCAGCAATGCGCCCAGGCTACCGCTGCCTATCAACGTCGCGGCTTCTGCGCCACGACCGCGCAACAGATACTTAGTCGCCGGCAGCACAGCCGTCGCGTGCGCGTCGTCCGGCGCGAAGAGAAAGACCGTGGGGATGACGTTCACTACCGACCAGCCCACCAGCGCGCCGAGCAGAAAGAGCGCCAGCGCCTGCTCGCTCAACACAAACGGCATCCGCGCATACAGCAACAGGGCGAAGCCGGCCACGTTGAACACGTGCAACCCCGGCACCAGCGCGATGGCGCAGCCCAGCACCGCACCGATCAGCGATGCGGCCAGCAGCCCCAGGGATTCCAGCATCACGAGTTATCGCGGCGCGATGGGCTGTTGAGCGACGGTCAAGGGCACAGCGGCGGCCTGATCTGGCCGGGGCGACGGCCACAACCGGGGGTGCAGGAGGCCAGCCAGAACCTCAACCCCATCTACGATGCGCGGGCCAGGCCGGCTGAAATATGACGTGGCATCCACGGCATACACCTGGTTGTGCTGGGCGGCGGGCAGATGACGCAGATTGGCCGATGCGTTCGAGACTTCGCGCGCGCTCCCTTGCAGGTCAAAACCGCACGGCATCCCGATGACCCATTCGGCCTTTGAACTGATGACGTCATCCCAGGTACAGCGAAAGCTGGGCTGTCCCTTCCGACCGAGGACGGGCGTGCCGCCGGCTATCTCGATTTGTTCAGGCACCCAGTGTCCGGGGGCAAACGGCGGGTCCAGCCATTCCAAAGCGGCCACCGTGGGCCGTCGTTCGGCGTCGCTCAAGGACGCGCGCACGCGGTCTATTCGGTCGCGCAGCGCTTGGACCTTCTTCCTGGCGAGCGCCAGCGTGTTCGTCAACTCACCGACGACGAGGATCGTCTGAAAGATGCCTTCAATATCGGTTGGTTCGAGGGAGATAACCTGAGCCGACCCCTGCCAGGCGCAGCTCAGGTCGCGCACAGCCGAACGCACGGTGTCATACGACACCGCGCACACGTCGCACAGCGCCTGCGTGAGGATCAGATCAGGCTGCGCGGCAGCCAGGCGGTCTGTATAAAGCCCATACAAGCTCTGCCCATCGCGCAACTGCTGCGAGACCAGCGCGTCAATCTCGGCGCTCGTCAGCTCAGGATTCACTTGACCATCAGGCCCTGTTGCGCCGATCGTGCTAAAGGTCATAACGGGCACGTCCACGACATCGGGCGGGAAGTCGCATTCATGGCTGCGGCCCACCAGCGCATTGCGCAATCCCAGAAAGCACACGATCTCCGTCGCGCTGGGCAGCAAAGAGACGATCCGCATGGCCGACTCCTTAGTGATCGTTCAGCGCCACCTCGCGCCCTTGTTGCGACGAGCGATAGATGGCCTCGATGATCTGCAGGCCGACCAGCCCGTGCTCGCCGGGCGATTCGGTCGGCTTGCCCTGCAATATGCAATCCACGAAATGATGCACGGCCAGGCGATGCCCGCTGACGCCAGACGGCAGGCGCGGCACGATCTCCACGGGCTGGTCGTGAATCAGCTTGAACAACACGACGGTCTCGCCGTTTGGCGCGCCGGTGTAGAAGTTCGCGCCGGCCTCGCTGCCGAAGAGGCGGACGAAATAGGCATCTTGCATCGGCTCGCGATGGGAGGCCCATGCCGACTCAAACTGCAAGACCGAGCCATCCTCGAAGCGCACGAAGCCAAACCCCATATCGTCCACGTCAAACGTCTCCGGCTTCACGTCGCGCGGCTTGGTCTTTTGGCCGCGCGGGCCGAACTTGGCGAAAGCAGCCCCGCAGACGGTCACCGGCCTGGGGTAGCCCATCAGCCAGAGCGCCAGGTCGAGCACGTGAACGCCCAGGTCAATCAGCGCGCCACCGCCGGCGCGCGCCTTTTGGGTGAACCACTGGCCGTGCGTTGGAATCCAGCCCTCGCGCATCCAACCGGCCTTGGCCGCGTAGAGCTGGCCAAATTCGCCGGCAGCGATCTGGCGCTTCAACCACATGATCTCCGGCCGGTAGCGGTGGTTGTAACACACCATCAGCGTTTTATTCGCCGCGCGCGCGGCCTCGATCATCCGGCAGCCGGCTTCCACCGACGTGGCGAGTGGCTTCTCGCACAGCACGTGTTTGCCGTTGGCAAAGGCTTCTATAGCCGCCGGCTCGTGCAGCCAATTGGGCAGCGCGATGCTCACCGCGTCCACGTCGCTCAAGCGCAAGACCTCGTGATAGTCCGTGTAGCGACGGGACTCCGGGATGTTGAAGCGCTCGCCGCGCTCTTTCAGGATCGCTGGGTTGGCGTCGCAAATGGCCACCAGCTCGCACTCAGGATGGCTCTGGTAGCCCTCGATGTGATTCCAGCCCACCCCGACGCCGATGACAGCAACGCGCAATTTTGAACTCGACATGGCTGCTCGCTCTCACAGCGCGCTATTCAAGCGCAGCCAGGGCATCCACCAGCGCGTCTATCTCCTCGCGCGTGTTCGTCTCCGTGCAACACAGCAGCATGTGGTTCTCCAGTTCGGGATAGTCCTGCCCCAGGTCGTAGCCGCCGATGATGTCGTGCTCATCCAGCAAGTAATTGTTCACCTCCCTCACCGGCAGCGGACAGGCGACGACGAACTCATGGAAGAACGGTTGCTGATTCCAGACGCGCCAGCCGCTGAGCTTGCTGATTCTGTCGGCGGCGTAGTGCGCTTTCTGGTGGCATAGATAAGCCACTTGGCGCAGGCCGCTCTTGCCCATGACGCTCAGGTAGATGCAGGCGACGAGCGCCATCAGGCCTTGGTTGGTGCAGATGTTGCTGGTGGCCTTCTCACGTCGGATGTCCTGCTCGCGCGTCTTCAGCGTGAGCACATAACCGCGTCGCCCCTCGCGATCAACCGTCTCGCCGACGATCCGCCCTGGGATGCGTCGCATGAATTCGCGGCGGGTGCAGAAGAAGCCCAGGTATGGCCCGCCAAAGCTCAGCGGGATGCCTAAAGGCTGCCCTTCACCCACCACCACGTCCGCGCCGTAGGCCGAGGGGGGCTTGAACAGGCCCAGCGCAATCGGATTGGTGGCCACGACGAAGAGCGCGCCCGCGGCGTGAATGCGCTCGGCAAAAGCAGCACCAGACTCGTCCAAGGCGAATTCCTCTAACTGCCCGAAGAAGTTCGGGTTCTGCACGCACACACAGGCCGTGTCCTCGTCGAGCAGCTCGTCTATCCCAGCGTAGTCGCTCTCAACGAGGTGGACTTTGGGGTTGAACTGGGTATATGTGCGCAGCACGGCGCGATAGTGGGGGTGGACGGAGCGCATGACGATGACCTTATGGCGCTGGGTGATAGCCATCGCCATGAGCGCCGCCTCGGCGAACGCAGTTGCGCCGTCATAGTGCGAGGCTGTGCTGATGTCCATCCCGGTCAGCGCGCTCATCATGCTTTGAAACTCGAAGATGGCTTGGAGTGTGCCCTGGCTGACCTCGGGCTGGTAGGGGGTGTATGCCGTGAAGAACTCGCCGCGCCGGATCAGATGATCGATCAGGCTGGGGATGTAATGGTTGTATGCGCCGGCGCCGAGGAAGCAGGCGTGATGATTCACGTCGGCGTTCACGTCGGCGAGCGCGCCCAGCTCCCACATAGCTTCCATTTCTGTGATCGGCGCCGGCAAGTTCAGGCGCGGGAAACGGAATTTCTCCGGGATGGCGCTAAACAGTTCCTCGATGCGCGTGACCCCGATGCGGGCCAACATCTCTTGCCGCTCTTGTTCAGTATGAGGGATATAGCTCATCGCTTGTCGGAGTTAGTGAATCTAGTTGTCTAGTTCTTCTTCTGCTTCTTCTTTCAAAAACTGTGCGTATGCCTCGGCGTCCATCAGCGTCTCGAAGTCGTCTGGGTTGTTTGGCTTGATGCGCGCTATCCAGCCGGCTTGATAAGGATCCCGGTTGATGGTGTCCGGTGCGCGCTCAAGCAGCGTGTTCACCGCCGTGATTGTGCCGCTGACGGGCATATACACATCAGAGGCGGCCTTGACCGACTCCACCACGGCGAAAGCCTGACCGGCCTCGTATGTTGCGCCTACGCGCGGCAGCTCCACATACACGAGGTCGTTCATCGCGGCCTGGGCATGGTCGCTGATGCCGCACACGATCTCGTCTCCATCTCGTCTTGCCCACTCATGGGTCTTCAGATAACGTGCTGTAGGGTCAATTCGTACCGCCATAATGACTTTGTCTAGGAATAGGGGATGTTCGCAGGCGCGCAGTTGCCAGAGTGATGGTTCAAAAGGACGTGTTATGATGCTCTTCGTAAGAATAATACCAGAGCGCGATGATGCGCTCTGAAGGGTGTGTTCATGGCTGGGGACAAACTCCCTGCTGACCGGCGAAGGCGAGTCCTATACAGGGGATAGGCAAAGATAGCGATTTCACCCAACTGGGTTCTACTGCCTGGCTGTAAACACGCCCTGCGCGATCCAAACCAATTCCTAACATCCAGAGTAGGGGTATGCCATGTCGAGTGTAGCCCTGACAACGCGCGTGGCGACAAATGGACAAGCCGCCGACGCTAATGTTTCATCTACGACTGGCCTAGCCAGGCCGGCCAGCCGCCTGAGCGTGTGGTGCGACAGGCTGATAGAGGCTGGCTGGCTGGCTGCTGTGCTCGTCATCCCCTTGTTCTTCAACATCTATTCCAGCCGCGTCTTCGAGCCAGACAAGCTGACCACCTTGCGATCCATCGCGCTGGTCATGGCGATGGCCTGGCTGGTGAAGTGGTTTGAAGAGCGACGCAATCCAGCACGCGACCAGCACATCAATTGGCGCACGCCGCTGGTGCTGCCCACGCTGATCACGGTCGTGGTGTACATGATCAGCACCGCCGTCTCCGTCGCTCCAAGGACCAGCCTGCTGGGTTCATACCAGCGTTTGCAAGGCACTTACACCACCCTGGCTTACATCGTGGTGTTCCTGATGATCCTCCAGGGGATGCGCCAGCGCGCCCAAGTTGAGCGCTTGCTCACTGTGATGATCCTCAACTCGCTGCCGATTTCTATCTACGGCATCCTCCAGCGTCTGCAACTCGACCCCTTGCCTTGGGGTGGCGACACAGTTGAGCGGGTGGCCGGCAACATGGGTAATTCGATCTTCATCGCCGCCTATCTGGTGATGACGTTCTTCGTCACGCTCTATCGAATTGCCGATAGCTTCGTTGCCGTCTTCCGCAGCCCACAGCCGCGCTGGGCAGACGTGGTGCGCGCCGCCGGCTACATCCTCATCGCAATTGCAAACGCGATCGTCGTCTTGATCCTGGCCGGCAGCCGCGGGCCTCAACTCGGCTGGTTAGGCGGCCTCCTGTTCTTCGCCCTGCTGATGGTTCAGCTCATCCGCCAGCGCAAGCTGAGGTTCGGGCTAACCCTGGCCATGATCGCAGCGGGCATCGCCGGCCTCGGCTTTTTATATCTCATCAACGTCACCCGCAACGATCAGTCCTTTGACTGGCTGCGCCAATTCCCGCTGTTCCGCCGCCTGAGCACGGTGTTAACCACCGAGGAAGGCACAAACGCCGTGCGCGTGCTCATCTGGGAGGGCGCAGCCAAGCTCGTCCTGCCCCACGATCCGATAGAAAAACCAGACGGCACACCGGATCCCTTCAACGCCATTCGGCCACTGGTGGGCTACGGGCCGGAGTCCATGTATGTCGCCTACAACCGCTTCTACCCACCGCGCTTGGCGAACTTCGAGGCGCGCAACGCCTCCCCTGATCGCAGCCACAACGAGACCTGGGACGCGCTGGTCATCACCGGCTTGTTCGGCCTGCTGGCCTATCTCTTCCTCTTCGGCAGCGTCTTCTACTACAGCAGCCGCTGGATTGGGTTAATCGCCTCGCGGTTCGAGGCGTGGCTCTTCGTGGTGACTTGGATCGGCAGCGCGCTGCTGTTCGGCGTCGGGGCCATAGCGCTGGGGGAAATTGAGTTGTTCGGCGTGGCCGTGGGTGCGGGCGTTACTTTCGGCCTAACACTCTTTCTGTTCATCAGCGCCTTCATCAACTCTCGGCGTAGCGACGAGCAGGAGTTGCCTGTATCGCTCTCGCTGCGCGACCAAGTCTTGTTGATCGCCATCATCGCCACGGTCGTTGCCCACTTTGTGGAGATTCACACCGGCATCGCCATCGCAGCCACGCGCACCCACTTTTGGGTGCTCATCGGTTTGATGGTTGTCGTCGGCGCAGGCCTGATCCGAGATGAAGCGCCTGCCCTCGCAAATGGGTCCAGCACGGCGGAGCCCGACAACAGCGAGCCTAGCCCAATTGCGCAAAAGACCAGCAAGGCAACAGAACGCAGCGCAGCCGGCGGGACGCGCCGCCAGCGCCGCGCCGAGCAGCAGCGCGCGGCCATGCGGCGCGCCACATCGCCAACCCGGCGCCCCGCGTTGCCGCCCTGGTTCGGGACGGTCGCAACCTACGGCCTGTTCCTCGGTCTGATGATGGGCGTGATGGCTTTCGACTTCATCAACAACTCCGACCGCCTCTTGGTGCCCGGCGAGGTCTTTCTAGGCGCGATGACGCGGGTGAAAGGGCAGCCCAGCTACGGCGTGCTGGCGATGTTCCTCGTGACGCTCTTGGTTGGCCTAACCATCATCCTGGCTGAGCTGAGGGTGCGCGGCGTGCTTGAGAACAACGAGCAAACCGTGGCCGCCGGCGCGCTGATCGCCTCGCTGGCGGTCTTCCTTTGGGTCGCGCTCGGCACGCTCATCGCCGGCCAGTTGGTGTCGTTCATCGCCAATACACAAAACACCGTGGGCAATATCCTGAGGATCGCTGACCAACTTGGCGCCTTCCCTGCGTACTTATACCTGCTCATCTTGAGCGTGATGATCGGCAGCGCCTTCCTGCTGCGCAGCGAGGAGCCTCGCTTGCCCGCCCAGCCGGCTTCGTCGGGCGGGCTGACGGCGCTGTTCAGTGGGGCGTTGATCGTGCCCGTGGCGGTCGCTTTTAGCAACCTTCAACCTATCTCGGCCGACATCGTTTACAAACAGGGCGGCCCCTGGGATCAAAACGGGGCTCAAGAGCTGGCTGCGGGCACGGGCATCCAGGGCTGGGACCTGGCCATTGAGCACTACCGGCGCGCCATTCAACTCGCCCCCAACGAGGACTTCTATTACCTTTGGTTAGGACGCGCGCTCCTGGAGAAGGCCAAGACCACCCCCAACACTGCACAGACACGGACCATCCCGGATGACGCGCCCTTCACCCGCATCATCGGCAACGAGCCGGAGAACTGGAACCGTCCCTACGGCTCTGACGCGCTGCCGTCAGCCAGCCTGAGTCGGGAAGACTTGCTGACCGCGGCACGGATCATCCTCACCGAGGCGCGCGTGATCAACCCGCTGAACACGGACCACAGCGCCAACCTGGCCCGCATGTGGCAACAGGCGGGCGACTTGGCCAGGGCCGAGCTAGACGCCGCCCGCGCTCAGCCTGTCGTTGAGGCCGCCAAACTTGCCGAGCTGGAGGAGAAAGCCCGCCAGCGCTTTGAGAACGCCGCCCGCGAGTATGCCATCGCCACGCGCCTCAGCCCTAACAACGCCCAACTGTGGAACGAATGGGCCAGCCTATATCTCTCCCGCCTCGGCAACCTCGACGAGGCCAAGGTGCGCCTCGATCGCTCGCTTGAGCTGGATAAAAAGTTCGATCAAACCTATCTCCTGCGCGCCTCGTGGTTCCTGGAGAAGGCGCGCACGATCGATCGACAAAAGGACGAAGCTGCTTGGCGAGCAACCTTGGAAAGCGCGCGCGACGAACTCAAGCAAGCCCTCGTCCTCGTGCCCAACTCGGCTCAGATTCAGCAGGAGCTGATTCGCATCTCGCTGGAGCTGGGCGACCTGCCGGCAGCGGCCGAGGCGCTACAGGCCAGCCTGGACGCCAACCCCAACGACTGGAACACCCTGAAGAACCTGGCGCTGGTGTATAACGACATGCGGCAGATCACGCGCGCGCTCGAGTACGCGCAGCGCGCCATCGCCCTTGCGCCGCCCGACCAGAAGCCTTTGCTAGAGGCATTTGTGCGCCAGATCAACCCGCCTCAGTAATCCCCACCGATCAATCATGGTCGAGTTGATCTTATTGTTATTCGGCGCACTGGTGATCGCCATCGCGCTGACGCCGGTGAGCAAATGGCTCGCGCCACACATGGGGCTGGTGGCGCACCCCCGCGCGCGCGATATTCACACCAAACCGGTACCCAAGCTCGGTGGCCTGGCCATCCTGGTCGGCGTGCTGGCGATGGCTGTTTTGCTGGGCCAACAGCCCGCCTTCCAACAGTTGGCTGCGATTGTGATCGGCGCAACGCTGATGTCGTTCATGGGCCTGGTGGACGACCGTTTTCAGTTGAACGCATACGTCAAGCTCGGGTTCCAGGTCGGCGTGGCCATCATGGCCTATCTTTTCGATGTGCGCGTGATGATCTTCAGCAGCCCGCTGCTGGACGGCTTGCTCACCGTGCTGTGGATAGTCGGCATTACCAACGCCATGAACATGCTTGACAACATGGACGGTCTGCTGGCCGGCGTGAGCGCCGTGATCGCCGCGTTCTTCACCGTGCTGGCCGCGATCAACGGCCAGTATCTGGTGAGCCTGCTCAGCGCGGCAGTGCTCGGCGCGTGCCTTGGCTTCTTGTTCTGGAATCTCAACCCAGCCAGCGTCTTCATGGGCGACTCGGGGAGCATGTTCCTGGGCTTTCTGCTCGCCTGCATTGCCATCAAACTGCGCTTCATTGGCCAAACGCCGGCCGTCTCGTGGATGGTTCCCGTGATTGTCATGGGGCTGCCGATCTTCGACACGACGTTGGTGACGCTCTCGCGCCTGCGGCGTGGCAAGAACCCATTGACCTCGCCAGGCAAAGACCATACCTCCCACCGAATTGCGAATCACGGCTTTAGCAAGCGCGAGGCCGTGATGATTCTCTACCTGGCGTGTGGTGCACTTGGTGTCATTGCTATCATTGCGTCGGTTGCCAACATCGTCGCCAGCTTTATGATAGCGATTAGCCTGCTCGCCGTTGGCGCATACATGCTTTGGTTTATGGAGTTCGGGCCGTGGAAGTTGACGACGATCGATTGGGAAACGACCTCCCCCAGCACATCGCTGCGCGACCCGCAGGCCGCCGCACCGACCAGCACATTGCCATCATAGGCCTGGGCTATGTAGGGTTGCCCCTGGCCATTGCATTTGCCCAAGCTGGCCGGCGCGTCTATGGCATAGACATAGACGCGCGCAAGGTCGCGCTGCTCAACCGAGGAGGAAGCTACATCGCCGATGTGCCAAGCCAGGCGGTAGCGGATGTCGTGAAATCCGGCCACTTCACCGCCACCACCGACTACGATGCGCTGCGCGCATGCGATGCGATCTTCATCTGCGTCCCCACCCCGTTCAACGCCATGCGCGCGCCTGACCTGTCGTTCATCATGAGCGCTGCTGAGGGCATCTACCCGCGCCTGGACCGTGGCCACCTGGTGATCCTTCAGAGCACCACCTTCCCAGGGACGACGCAAGAGATCGTCCAACCGATCCTCGAACGCAGCGGGCTAAAGGCCGGCGTGGACTTCGACCTGGCGTTTTCCCCTGAGCGCATAGACCCCGGCCGTGCCGACTGGACGGTGACGAACACGCCCAAGGTCGTCGGCGGCGTGACGCCGGAGAGCACGCAGCGCGCGGGCGCGCTGCTCGGCGCGCTCGGCGCGCCGGTGCATTGCGTCTCTTCGCCGCGCGTGGCCGAGATGAGCAAACTCCTGGAGAACATTTACCGCTCGGTCAACATCGCCCTGGTCAATGAGCTGGCGCTGCTGTGCGAGCGCATGAACATAGACATCTGGGAGGTGATCCACGCCGCGAGCACCAAGCCGTTCGGCTTCATGCCGTTCACCCCTGGCGCTGGCGTCGGCGGCCACTGCATCGGCGTTGACCCTTACTACCTATCATGGAAGGCGCGCGAGTTCGACTTCTACACGAAGTTCATCGAGCTGGCTGCCGAGGTCAACCAGAGCATGCCGTTTCACGTGGTGGACTTGATCGAGCAAGCGCTTGATCGCACGCATACAACGCTGCGCGATGCCACCGTGCTCGTGCTCGGCGTCGCCTTCAAGCGCGACATTGATGACCCGCGGAATTCGCCGGCGGAACGGGTGATCGAGCTGCTGATGCACCGCGGCGCCACGGTGCTCTATCACGATCCATACATACCGGTCTTTGAAGTCGGCGGCAACGTCTTCTATCGCAAGCCGACCAAGCTCTTGTCGCAGCCGCTGAGCGAGGAGACCCTGCGCAAGGCCAACTGCGTTGTGATCGTCACTGGGCATCGCAGCGTGGACTACAGCTTTGTCGTGCGCCACGCGCCGGTCGTCGTAGATAGCTGCAACGCAACCGCCGGCGTGAGCGGCAACAAGCAGCACGTGATCAGGCTGGGCGCGCCGCTGCCCGATGACACCGGCAGACTTCCATGAGTGCGACGGCTGATCTGCCTTACTATCTAGCGTTCGCGCGCGTGAAAGGGATCGGCGCTGTGCGCGTGCGCAAGCTCAAAGCCCACTTCGGCTCACTTCGGGCTGCCTGGTCCGCCAATGAGTTCGACCTGGCCGCCGCCGGCTTGGACCTGCGCGCGATCGCTGCGCTCACTCAAGGTCGAAGGACGATTTCGCCCCTGGAAGAGGTCGAGCGGCTCGCCAAAGCCGGCGCCCAGGCCATCACCTGGGACGACCCGGCCTATCCTCGCCTGCTGCGGGAGGTCCCTGACCCGCCCCCCGTGATCTTCGTCAAGGGTGCGCTAGACGAGGCCGATCAGTGGGCGGTGAGCATCGTGGGCACGCGACGAGCGACCGTGTATGGGCGCGAGGTGACGGAGATGCTGGCCGGCGAGCTGGCGCGCAACGGCATCACCATCGTGAGCGGCCTCGCCCGCGGCATAGACGCCTATGCCCATCAGGCCGCCCTCAAGGCCAATGGGCGCACTATTGCTGTGCTCGGCTGCGGCGTGGACGTGATTTATCCGCCGGAGCATCGCAAGCTCGCTCAGCAGATCATCGAACAAGGCGCGCTGGTCAGCGACTATCCGCTCGGCACGCCGCCGGATGCCGCGAACTTTCCCCCGCGCAACCGCATCATCAGCGGCTTGAGCTTGGGGGTGGTGATCGTCGAGGCCGACGAGCAGAGCGGCGCGCTGATCACTGCCGAATTTGCCGCCGACCAGGGGCGCGATGTGTTCGCCGTGCCCGGCAACATCTTCAACCGAACCAGCCGCGGCACGAACCGCCTGATCCAGAAAGGCGCGCACATCGTGCTCGACACCCAAAGCATCCTGGAAGAGCTAAACCTGAACCTGGTGGCCGAACAGCGCGAGGTGCAAACCGCGGCGCCGGATAGCGACCTGGAACGCGCGATTCTCAAGTCGCTTTCGCACGAACCCACCCAGGTGAATGAACTGGTGCGCGCGCTAGACTTACCGACAGCCGAGGTGACTGCTGCGCTGGCGCTGATGGAGCTAAAAGGCTTGGTGCGCCAGGCAAGCGGCACCAGCTACGTGCTGGCCAGAGAAGCCACGACGCTTTATCAGACAGGCTGATACACTCACACGCGAGATGTACTATGCCTTGATCATGGCCGGCGGGAGCGGGACGCGCCTATGGCCGCTCAGCCGCAAAGACCGGCCCAAGCAATCCTTGGCTTTGGTGGAGGAACGCACCATGTTCCAGGTCACCGCCCATCGCTTACATCCCTTGATCCCGCTTGAGCGGGTGTACGTGGTGACCAATGCGTCCATGGCTGCCATCTTCAGGGAACAGGTGCCCGGCATACCGGAGGCAAACTACATTATCGAACCAAGCGCCAAGGACAACGGCCCAGCCGTCGGTCTCGCCTTAACCCACATTAGCCATCACGATCCCGAGGCCACGGTCGCCATCCTCACCGCCGACCATCACATCGGCAAAACGGGGGAGTTCCATCGCGCCTTGCGCGCCGCCTATGAGGTCGCGCAGCGCGGTTATATCGCCACGCTCGGCATTCAGCCCGTGCGCCCATCAACGGCCTTCGGCTACATAGAGCGCGGCGAGGCACTTGGGACGTTCGAGGGATTGCCGGCCTTTCGCGCGGTGCGCTTCACCGAGAAGCCAGACTCAGCCACCGCTGAGGCCTACTTTGCGCAAGGCCGCCACCTCTGGAACAGCGGCATGTTCATCATGCGCTGTCAGGTGGGCATACGCGAGTATGAGCGCCAGCAGCCGGCCTTTGCCCAGGCGCTGGCGCGCCTGAAGCCGACCATCGGCGGGCCTGAGTACGAAGATGCCTTACAACAAGCCTGGGCAGTGGCGCCGAAGAAGTCCATTGACTACGCGATCATGGAAGGCGCCGAACACGTCGCTGTCATACCGGTGGACATCGCCTGGAGCGACATCGGCAGTTGGGCTTCGCTGCGCGACATCCTGCCCAAAGACGAGCACGGCAACGTCTTCTATGGCAACAACGTGTTAGCTATCGAGACGCATAACACGTTGGTGCGCAGCAGCGACAAGCTGATCGCGGTCATGGGCGTCAAAGACATCGTCGTCATAGATACGCCGGATGCCTTGCTCGTCTGCGCACTCGACCGCGTCAACGAGTTGAAGCGAATCGTCGAGCAACTGCGCGAGCAGCAACGTGATGACCTACTATGATGCTGACCGACTACGTGCGAATCGTGGTGCGTCGCTGGTGGCTGGTCGTGCTGCCGCTCATGCCCATCGCGCTCATCACCTGGTTGACGACGCCATCGGCAGCGCCAACGACCTACGTGGTGACGATGACCTTTGCCGTCGGCCTGCCCCCGGAGCCGCTGCGCGAGCAGGCCTACAACTATGACCGCCACTACAACTGGCTGGCTTCGGAGTACGTCACCCAGGGCTTTGCGCTCATCGTCGGCAAGGGTGCATTTGCCGAGAACGTGGCGCGCCGCCTGGCCCAGCAGGACATTGCCCTGCGCGCGCCGCTGGCCGGCGCCATCCGATCCGAATACCGCTCTAGCGTGCTGGTGATTTACGTCTCCTGGCCGGACGCCGAACAAGCGGCCCAGATCGCCCAGGCTGTCGTGGAAGAGTTAAACGAGAACTACGAAGCCTACTGGCCACAACTGAAGGGCGCCGGCGCGTCGCCCGTGCGACTCATGGATCCCATCGTTCCTGTGGCGACGCCGGCGCCTTTGCGCAACCAGCTCGATTTGCCCCTTCGCATCGCGCTTGGCCTGGCAGCCGGCGTGGGCCTGGCGTTGCTGTGGCACTATTATGATCCCTTCATCCGCGAACGCCGCGAAGTCGAGCGCCTCGGCTTCAGCGTGATCGCGGAGATACCTCAGCGTTAGAAACAGCGGACGATGGAACTAGAAGATTACATGCGCATCGCGCAGCGGCGTTGGTGGATCGTCGTCGTCGTCGCCATTGTCGCAGCAGTCAGCGCCTTCTCCTTCAGCCGGCTGCAAACCCCGATATACAAATCTTCCATGAAGCTGACCATTCAGCCGGCGCGCACCGACTTCGGCCAGACCCAGGCGGCTAAGCAACTGCTGCTGTCGTATATCAGCATTATCCGCACCGAGCGCAACGCTGCCGAGGTCGCCAAACGCCTTCAGTTGGACTACTCGCCGGCTTACATCTTCAATCAGACGCGCATGGCCGACGACGCCGCCAGCTACGGCGTGGAGATCGAAGTGCGCGACTACGACGGCGAGACGGCCAACCGCATCGCCCGCGAATGGGCGCAACTCTTCGTGGAGTTTCGCAACCGCGATAACGCCAAGCAGCGCCGAGAGGACCGCGTCGAGGCGATCCTCGGCGACGAGCCGCGCTACATCCAGGATTATCCGCGCACCGGCGTCAATACCGCTGCCGGCTTCCTGCTGGGCATCGTGGTCGGCGTCCTGATCGTCGCGCTCATCGAGTGGCGAGAGTCCGCGTTGCTGCGCACACCCAAAGAAGTCGAGCGCGCGCTAGCCCTGCCCATCATCGGCACCATTCCGGCCCAACCATGAAGCTCGTCACCCTTATAGACCCCCTATCCGAGGCCGCGGAGGCCTATCGCAACTTGCGCACCAACCTGCACTTTGCCATGCTGGAGGCGCCGCTGCGCACCTTGCTGGTCGTCACGCCCGATCCGAGCAATAGCGCCTCGCTGGTGCTGGCCAACCTCGCAGTGACCCTGGCTCAGATCGGCCGCCGGGTGATCGCCGTGGACGCGGATTTCCACACACCCGCGCTCCACCTCGCCTTCGATGTGCCGCACACCCCTGGCTTGGCGGATTGGCTGAGCGAGCCAACGGTCGGCTCACAGCCTGAGCTGCGGCCCACCAAGCTCGCCGATCTGCACCTGCTGACGAGCGGCAGTCGGCCGGCCATCCCCGCCGACCTGATTAGCTCTGACCGAATGACCCAGGCCATCGCCCGATTGAGCGAGATGGCCGATCTGGTGTTGTTCAACGCCCCACCGCTGAGCTTATATAGCGACGCTGCCATTTTGGCCTCGCGCCTGGATGGGGTGCTGCTGGTCGTGGAAGCCGGCAAGACCCGCCGCGACAACGCCCAGAAAGCGCGCGACATCCTGAACCGCGCGCGCGCCCGCGTCTTGGGCGTCGTGATGCTGGGCCAGAGCTGAACGCTGGCAAGGTGCTCCCTCTCCTCTTTCTCAACCGCTATACACTTTAAGCATGCAACCACAAAAGACTGTAGGCCGCGTGACGATCAAACTCACTAAGCTGGAGAAAGCCATCGTTGAGGCTGTCAAAACCGCACGGCTAGGTTTGCCGGACTGGAGCGCCGTGGCTAAAGCCGAGGGGGTGCCCCTCGACTACCTGATGCAGCGCGTAGAGTGGCTGCGCAGCCGGGGCATCATCTGACGCCCCGCGCTGCGCAGAACAAGGCCATGCCCAGCGCGACCTGACCACGGCCAGCGCCGGGCGCACGAGCGCAGTCGCGTGTCCTTGCCCATCATCCTCGTCAACGGTGAAGTCCGCGATGAGTTCATCGTCAGCGGCATGCAGCTGCTGTTGCGAGGCGCCAGCGCAGGTGACGTCGCCGAACACATCGCTCGCGCCGTAGAGGACGACCCAGAAGAACACACGGTCGGCTATGGAGGCTGGCCCAACAGCCTTGGCGAAGTGGAGCTGGATGCCTCTTTTATGGATGGCGCAACCCTCCGAGCCGGCGCGGTCGCGGCGCTCAAGGGGTTTCGTCATCCGATCAGCGTCGCGCGTCAGGTGATGGCGCGCTTGCCTCATGTGCTGCTGGTGGGCGAGGGCGCTGCGCGCTTCGCAGAAGAGATAGGCGCGGAGCGCCGCGACATGCTCTCGCCCGAAGCGCGCGCGGCCTGGCAAGCGCACGCTGCCAGGTTCGCCGACGCGCCCGCTGAATCCGTGATTGACCTCACCTTGCGCATGCTGGAGCAACCAATCGGCCACGACACGATGAACGTGATCGTGCGCGATGCAAACGGCCATCTATGCACCGCTGTTACTACCTCGGGCATCGCCTGGAAGTACCCAGGCCGGGTCGGCGATTCGGCGATCATCGGCGCGGGCAACTACTGCGATGACCGCTACGGCGCTGCCACATGCATGGGCCTGGGCGAGGCAGCGATCCGAACGTGCGCTGCGGCCCAGGCGGTGACCTTGATGCGGTTCGGTCATTCGCTCGAGACAGCCGGCCAACAGGTCGCGCAGCAACTTGCTGCGCTGCTTGGTGAGGCAGATCATCGCGTTCACACCAACTGGGTGCGCTTGCTGCTGATAGACGCCCAAGGTCACTTCGGCGGATTTGCCACCCGACCGGGCTTGCACTTCAAGGTGCAGACGGCTCACGATCAATGGCCAACCACCCACGAGGCGGTATCCATCACCCAAGCATAGACCTGTCTCACATCTGGGCGCTGCCGGCTGGGTGCGTGCTGCGGCCTTTGGGCCAAGGCTACAACAATTTGCTCTACCGTCTATATACTGCTGCGGGCGATCCTCTGCCGTTTGTCTTGCGTGTATACGGCAATCATGCTAACCCTAAGTATATTCAGCATGAGATCGCCATCCTCAAACAACTGGGCGAGCACGCCCTCCCCTTTAGTCTGCCGACGCCCATCGCCACCCACCGCGGCGAGTTCTGGGCCTTGGTTGACGAAGGCCAGGGGCCACGCCTGATGACGCTGGTGCCATTTCTGCCCGGCCAAAATCCGGATGTCCACGACCTCGCCCAAGCGGAAGCCGCCGGTGCGGCGATGGCCCAACTCCACGTCGCGCTGCGCCAGGTTCAGGTGCGCGGCGTCAACTTGCCCAAGCCTTATATCGAACTAGGCAAGGTTCACCCGCTCGTTCCCCAACCTTTCGAAGCCATGCGCGCGGTGGGGTCATTGGCGACAAAATCTGATGTGGCCCGCGTTGAAGCGATCCTCACTCGGATTCTCGAGCACGAGAAGCTCTTTCGCATCCTGCCGCAGCAGCTTATCCACGGCGACTTCATCCCCGGCAACGTGTTGGCAGAAGGCTCGCGCATCACCGCGGTGCTCGACTTTGAGAATTGCGCTTTTAACCCCTGCCTTATGGACTTTGCGATCGCCATAGATACGTGGTGCTGGGACGTGATCAGCAGCGGCCAAGAGTGGCCACGAATCGCCGCGCTGGCGCGCGGCTATCGGCGCGCAGGCCGCTTAAGCGAGGCCGAGATTGACCTGTTGCCCACCGGCATTTTGCTGCGCAACGCCAGCGTGCTCATGCACCTCATCGGGCGCTTCTTGGCCAACCTCAGCCCTTACGTGGATGTGGAGCACTGGGTGGCAGCCATGCAGCGCATTGACGCTTGGCTCATCTTGTATGGCGAGCGCCTAGTGGCTTGTGTGCGCGAACAGATGAGCGCGGAAGCCGGCTAATCCGGCTTTAGCAAGCGGGCGAACCGTCGTTTGCCGACCTGTAACACCTGCGGGGGGCGCGGCACCTCATTCGCATCGGTGACCGCCCGGCCGTCCAGATACACCCCTCTGCCGGCGATCAGCCGACGCGCATCGCCCTTGGAGGCAGCAAACTTGAGCGCGACCATCACCTCGACGATGTTCATCCCCTCGCTCACCGTGAACTCGGGCATCTCGTCGGGCAGGCCGCCTTTCTGGAAGACCTCTCGGAAGTGAGCCTCGGCGCGCGCGGCAGCCTCCGGGCCGTGGAAGATGTCCACAATCTCGCGCGCCAGCGCCATCTTCACGTCGCGCGGGTTCACGCCAGCAGCCAATTGTCGCTTTACCTCCGCGATCATCGGCGGCGTGTAGCGCGTGGCCAGCTCAAAATAGGGGATGAGCGCACTGTCGGGGATAGACATCACCTTGCCATACATGTCCTCCGGCGGGGCCAGGATAGGGATGTGGTTGCCGAGCGACTTTGACATCTTCACCACCCCATCTGTGCCGGGCAGGATGCCTAGGATGATCCCCACCTGTGGCCGCTGCCCCATCACCTCTTGTAACTTGCGTCCGGCAGTAATGATGTTAAATAACTGATCGCTGCCGCCCACCTGCACGTCGGCTTGTAACATTACCGCGTCATACGCCTGCATCAGGGCGTAGAACGTCTCGTGCAAGTAGATCGGCTCGCCCTTCTCCATCCGCTTGGCGAAGTTATCGCGCGTCATGAACTGTTGCACCGTGAAGTTCTGCGCGATTTTGATGAGCTCCAGAAACGAGAGCTGGCTCAGCCATTCTGAGTTGTAACGAATGCGGGTCTTCTCGCGGTCGAGGATCTTAAAGGCCTGCTCGGCGTAAGTTCGCGCGTTCTCGGCCACTTGTTCGGGAGTCAGCATCGGGCGCAGCCTATCCTTGTCCGAAGGGTCGCCGAGCAAGCTGGTGTAGTCGCCGATCAGGAAGGTCACCTCGTGACCCAGCTCTTGGAATTGCCTCAGCTTGCGCATGGGGATGGTGTGCCCCAGGTGCAGGTCGCTGGTGCGCGGGTCGAAGCCGCAGTAGACCCGCAGCGGCCGGCCTTCTTTCAATCGCTCGCGCAGCTCTTTTGCCATGTTGCGGGCCAGCACATCATCGCCGTATGCCGTGCCCTGCATCAAGAAGGCCACCTGTTCGTCGAGGGAGAGCGAGGTTGACATCGCGCCGGATTATACGGACGCAGCGCTGCGCCCTCAGCGCCAGGTGCGTTCACCAATAGAGGCAACTGCGGGCAGGCTGATAACCGGCAAAAGTTGATTCCTAGAAGGTGGGCGACGGCACTGCCGTCACCCACCCAGGGGTCTGCCCCTCACCGTGATGCGCCCTTAGCGCCGGATGCATCCACCAATGAGGGATGTGGCCGCTCACTCGCTCGCCATGCCGGCCCGCCACGCTGAGCAGCGGCTGCATTGGTTAAGGCCTTTTACGCCGGCAGCGCTTGGGTTGGGCCGCGCGTTCGCCCACATCCAAGGTGAGCCACGCACGCGCCCGAGCGAGACCCAGCGATAATTGCGGGACGATATGTCCGATCAGCTTCACATCCTAGGCATCTCCGGCAGCCTGCGGGCCGGCTCATTGAACACGGCCCTGCTGCGCAACGCGCAGGCCATGCTGCCCGCCCATGTTTCGCTGTCGCTCGCCGATCTTTCAGGGATCCCTCTCTTCAATCAAGACCTGGAGCACGCGCCGCCCGAGGCGGTGCAGACGCTCAAGGCACAGATCGCCGGCGCCGACGCGTTGCTATTCGCCGTGCCGGAGTACAACTACTCGCTCTCAGGCGTCCTGAAGAACGCGATAGATTGGGTCTCGCGCCCGCCGGAGGCCCAGCCATTCGCAGGCAAGCCCGCTGCCGTGATGAGCGCAGGCGGGCGCTTCGGCGGCGTGCGCGCGCAAGCGCACTTTCGCCAGATCGCTGCCGGCCTGGAGATGTTGGTCCTGCCCAAGCCTGAGCTATTGATCCCCCAGGCCAAGCAGAAGTTCAACTCAGCCGGCGAGTTGATCGACCCGGAGGCTTGTGATCAGCTCCGCGCGTTCATCGAGGCGTTTATGCGCTGGATCAAGCGCTTGCGACAGGAACACAGCGCAGCCGCTTCGCGCTGATGACGCCGGTATTCAGGCCCACCAGGTTCTGACCGCCCAGAAAACGGGCGTGCTCCAGCTTCACGCAGCGGTTCATCACCACGTCCAGGCCGGCGCTCACCGCGCGCTGGGCGGCCTCTTCGTTCACGATGCCGAGCTGCATCCACACCACCTTCGCCCCGATCTCAATGGCTTGCTCGACGATAGGCGGCACCTCGCTGGGACTGCGAAAGATGTCCACGATCTCAATCGGGTGTTCCCGCGCTGCCTCGATTAGTGAAGGATACGACCTTCGGCCCAGGACCACGCTCTCGCGTGGGTTTACCGGGATCACGTCGTAGCCCTCTGCGAGCATATACACGCCCACAAAGTGGCTTGGGCGCGATGGCCGGCTGCTCAGCCCGACGATGGCGATGTGCCGATAGCGAAGCAGCAAGTTGAAAATCTCGCTAGGCGACTGGAGGACCTTGGCCATTACGCTCCTCTCTTCAGCGGTATTGAGCAAGCGGGCGGTTCAGCGTGATGGTTGGGCGAGAACAAGTAGTAGCGCGGCGCTTGGGTCTGCGCCTTGTCCAGCGCTTGCTCGAGATCCCAGATCAGGTCGTCTATGTCTTCCAGGCCGATCGAGAGCCGGATCATGTCGGGGGTAATGCCGGCGGCCAGTTGCTCCTCTTCAGTGAGCTGGGCATGGGTGGTGCTGGCGGGGTGGATCACCAGCGACTTCGCATCGCCCACGTTGGCCAGGTGGCTGAACAGCTCCAGGCTCTCGATGAAGATGCGGGCCGCTTCGAAGCTGGAGGCAAATGGCGATGCCTTGATCCCGAAAGTCAACACCGCGCCGGCGCCCTTTGGCAAATACTTTTGCGCCAGCGCATAGTACGGACTACTCGGCAACGACGGATAGTTCACCCAGGCGACCGCTGGGTGCTGGGCGAGGAACTCCGCCACGGCCATGGCGTTTTTGACGTGCTCGCGCATGCGCACGCCGAGCGTCTCCAAGCCCTGCAAAAACAGGAAGGAATTGAAAGGGCTGGGCGCCGGCCCTAGATCGCGCAGCGATTCCACACGCGCCTTCATGATGAAGGCGAAATCGCCGAAGTTCTCCCAGAATCGCACGCCGTGATAGCCCTTGCTTGGCTCAGTGAGGCCAGGGAACTTGCCGTTGCCCCAGTTGAATTTGCCGCTGTCCACGATCACGCCGCCGATGCTGGTGCCGTGGCCGCCGATGAACTTCGTCGCGCTGTGGACGACGATGTCCGCGCCCCACGCAATGGGCTGGCAGAGGTATGGAGTGGCAAAGGTGTTATCTATCATCAGGGGGATCTCATGCTCATGCGCGATCTGCGCGATCGCCTCGATGTCGAGCACGTTGATGCGCGGGTTGCCGATCGTCTCCCCATAAATCACCTTGGTGCGCGGCGTGATCGCACGGCGGAAGTTCTCTGGATCGGAAGGATCAACAAAGGTGGTGTGGATGCCCAGCTTGCGCAGGCTGACGTCGAGTTGCGTATATGTGCCCCCGTAGAGCGTGTTCGCGGCTACGATCTCGTCACCAGGCTGCAGCAGGGTAAAGAACGCGATGAACTGTGCCGCGTGCCCGCTGCTGGTCGCCAGCGCGCCACGGCCACCCTCCAGCGCCGCCATGCGCTCCTCGAACACGGCAGTGGTCGGATTCATGATCCGCGTGTAGATGTTGCCGAAGCGTTGTAACGCGAACAGCGCCGCGGCGTGGTCGGTGTCGTCAAAGACGTAGCTGGTCGTCTGATAAATGGGCACCGCCCGCGAACCGGTGGCAGCATCGGGGCGCTGGCCGGCGTGTAGGGCCAGTGTGTTGAACCCAAACTTTCTATCTGTCATGGCGCGATGGCGATTGTACTGTGTCATCGCCCCGATGGGTGCATTCACCAATAGGCGTAACCTTCTTCTCACGACCACGCCCGCCGGCGCAACGCGCGCGGCGAAAGGCCGTAGCGTCGTTTGATCGCGCGCGAGAAGTGAAACTGGCTGCGAAAGCCACACCGCTCAGCGACTTCGCTCACCGATAGTCCGCTCTGGACGAGCAACTGCGCACCGCGCCGAACCCGCACGTCCCATAAGTAGCGCATCGGCGTCATGCCCAGATGCCGGCGGAAGAGCTTAACGAGATGCGCTGCGGACACGTGAACGGCGCGTGCGATGTCATTTAACCTCATCGGGCTGGCCAGGTTCGCTTCGATGAACTGTTGGGCGCGGATCAAGACGAGCGGGGTGAGCGTCTGAATTGCTGCTTGATCGGCCTCGAAGGCATATAACAACAGCGCGCAAAGCCCCAGTTGGGCGAGCAGGCTGTGCGCCGTCGCCAGCTCGCTCGGCGTGAGCGACAACCCCAGCTCGATCAGACTGTGCAGGCGCGGGGTGAGCGGCAGGCAGAAGGGCGCGCTTGCCAGTGCCTCGACCAGCGGCGCATCCAACAGCGAAGGATGCACAGCGCACCACGCATGACGAGTGGCCGTTTGAATAGCAAATTGGAAGAACTCCCGATGGCCGGGTCGCATTAGGGCCACATGATGGGGTGGCAAATAGTTTGTTTGATCGTCAATGAGGATGTGCGCCTCTCCCTCGTAGATCGCCACCAACTGGTAGTCTGGCTGCACGCGGGGGCCACAACTGCCGCCGGGCGGATACGTCACTTCGCCAAACGTCACCATCTCCGCACTGCACAGGCGGCGAACGTGGGACAAAAACCGAATCGGCGCAGACATGACAAAACAACAGCGCTGTGCTATCTAGTTTGGCATGGGTGATCTACCTGCTCAAGCTTACGCTGACGCGCTCATACCGTTCGCTTCGTGGGGTGCCGGACGTCCTGCCGGCTGGTTTACCCTGCCGATGACGCCGGACAAGGTCGCCTTCTACCGGGAGAACGGGTTTATTGTTATCGAGGACGCCGTTGACCCTGACACGCTTCGCGGCCTGATCCGCGAGACGGTTGCCCTGTGCCGTGGGGAGCGTGGCCCGATTCAAGGCGTGACGCCGGCCGATCCAAGCGAGAGCGATGACGACGTGATGAAGCGCTATCTCTGCATCCACTTCCCACACAAGCTCTCGCCCGTCATGCTCGCTGCGCTCGCCTTGCCATCCATCGTCGAGGTGCTCACCGCCATCATCGGCCCCAACGTGAAGTGCATGCAGAGCATGCTCTTCATCAAAGCCAGCGGCAAACCAGGCCAGGCTTGGCATCAGGACGAGTATTACATCCCCACCCGCGATCGCTCATTGACCGGCGCATGGATCGCCATGGACGATGCTACGGTAGAGAACGGTTGCCTGTGGGTCATTCCAGGCTCGCACAAGCACGGCATCCTCTGGCCGCAGCATCAGCAACGCGACCCACGCTTCGACTGCGCCGGCGAAGCGACGATGTTCCCCTACACTGACGAAGACGCCGTGCCGGTGGAGGTGAAAGCCGGCAGCATCGTCTTCTTCAACGGCTACCTGCTCCATCGCTCGTTGCCGAACTACGCGCGTTCCGGCTATCGCCGCTCGCTGGTCAATCATTACATGAGCGCGGAGTCGCTGCTGCCTTGGTTCATCAGCGATCAAGTGCACGGGCCGGTTTCCGCGTTGGACTATCGCGACATCGTTATGATCGCGGGCCAGGACCCCTATGCATGGAAAGGGATCGAGGAGCGTGCTGCGCCACACGTACGGCCCAGCGGCGAAGGCGGCTGCGGCAACATCGAGCGCAACGCCGAAGCTCTGAAATATCGCAACATGGTCCTCCTGGAAGAGGATCACGACTAAGCGAAAGGCACCAGGGCGAGCTTCTCCCCTCCTTCATCAGACATCTTGGCGAGCGCGCCGTCGGTTTACTCTCGATAACCTGCTGTGCAGCACGTCCGCTGTGGCCGCCAGAAAGGCCGGCAGGTTCACGCTGGACATGATGAGCAGATCCTCCGGCAGCGTCGTATCTTCGTCCAGAAAGCGCAGCACCCGTTGCGGCGGGTTGCGTGCAAAGAGATCCGCGAACACACGCCAGCCCGGCAGGCGGCCGCGGCTGAGCACATTCAGCAAGGCGCTATCCAGCAGCGCGTGTCGCGCGGACGTCGGCTGGCGGTCGTCGGGCGGCGCGCCGCTCTGCCTGAGCGACCAGGCGATGCGCTGGGTTCGGCGTTGAATGCGTCGAAAGGTATAGCCGGTGCTTGGTTTGGTGTCGCCGCCTGCCGTGCCAATGTGGTACACGCGCGCACCGGAGCGGCTGGGAAAGGGCGCATCAGTCATCGGGATCACGCCGAACTCTTCGTGCTGCACCTCAAAGTCCGCAATTCCCAACTGCCGGTTGACGTAGCCTGCCAGCGGGTGCGCGTATTCGTCGCGCGTCAGCAGGGCTGGCGAGAAGACCGTGTACTCCACCAGCGCCGTGTGCGCATCAAACGGCAGGACATACACAAATCGCGTGTCGCCGCTCTGCTCGACGCGAAAATCCATCAGCGTAGCTACCTCTGGTTCAAAAGCCGGCTGAGTTGTGCGGATCACCCAGCCGAGAAAGTGCTGGAGCAGGTGGTGATAAGCCGGCTGAGGCGTGACCTTGATCAGCGGAATGCTGTTAAACGCCCATGCGCCGCGATATACCTCGCCCGACTTCGTGCGCACCACGGCGTGCTCGCCGATTGTCTCTACGCTGACCACTTCGGCCCAGGCACGCGCGATGTTCGGCTGCTCGGCCAACCAATCGTCCATGAAGCGATAAAAGTCCACAGCGCGGATCATCTTGTAGCGGTAGGGCCGGATATCCAGCCTGGCGCAGAAGTCGGGGCTGTAGACCCCAATGCAGTCCCAGGCACGAAAGACCAACGTCTCAAATGGGCCTGGCCGGTCCTCCCAGAAGCACCAGGTGCGGTCGTTCCCCGCCTTTGGCGCGCGGTCAATGAGCAGAATGCGCTTGTCGCTCAGGCCGGCCTGGTTGAGGTGATACGCCAGGCTTAAGCCGGCTGCGCCGGCCCCGGTGATGAGATAGTCATACATACATGTGCGCACAAGCCCTAGCGGCCCGCTATCAAGCTCACGTGGTCAATCCAGAAGTGGGTGGGCTGGGCAGCGTCGTTGATAGCCTCAAAGGAAAGCCAGAAGGCGTGACCTGCATAGGCGCTTAAGTCAAACACTGCTTGCTCCCACTGTTCGCGCTGGCTGCGGTTGGACAACGTGAAGATCGTCTGGAGCAACTCGCCGCTCGCGCTGCGCAGCCGCACATAGAGATAATCTCGCTCGTCCGCCTCCTCCGCCTCCATAGAGTTCATCCACCACCAAAACGAGAGGCTGAGTTGCGTTTCGGCGCACGATGCGATGAATTGAGAGAGCCGGTCTTGATTGTCGTCGTAGCGCCCGAGCCACGCCCCGTAGTCGGTCTCGTTGTAGCGCTGGATGATCGGCTCTTGTCCATGGCTGCGCTCGGTCTCCCAGCCGGTCGCGTCGCCCGTGCTGAAATCGCCATTCACGATGCGCTGCCCGTGCCCCACAGGGCAATAGGCGCGAAGCGCCATGGGCAGGTAAACCGCGTAGCTTGATTGGAGCGGTCCGAGCCTGCGAAACTTCACCGCGTCTGCTGCGATCCAGCGCGCTGGCGACTCCCCGGTGCCGGCATACATGACCACGTGCCCTTGGCCGGGGGACAACACGTACTCACCCAGTGAGACCCACACATCGGAATAGATGAGCTGATTCAGCAGGACATCCTGCCAGCCATTTGCCGTCCAGATTGAATATCGCGCCTGCCGTGTGGTGGCGTACTGCGAAGGCACATAGGCATAGATGCGGTATAGGCCCGCCGAGATCGCCGTCGTCGTCCAACTCGCCGAGATTGGGCTGCTGCTGGTCAGCGTATAGGTGTAGTACATGTGATATCCGTTCCCTCGCGTGCTGGTCAGCCACCTGCCGGCGACGATTGAGCCAGCGCTCGCGTCTTCCACAACCACGTCATCGCAAGAGATGGGGTCGTCGTCATGGCTGCGCCAGAGACACGCCGCCGTGTGTCCCTGACCAGCGCTCGGATAGTTCAACAGTGGGTCGGGCCCACTGCCGCGCCAACCGAAGGGGTCAGTTGCATTGCGTTCATAGATGCGGCCGTCGCTCAGCAGGCACGGGCCGCGATACACCCCGAAGTGCAGGTGAGCGCCCGAGGAATTGCCGGTATTCCCGCTCCACCCTATCACGTCCCCTGCCCGCACGCTCTGGCTGACGACGACGATGAATGCCGGCGCGCCCTGGGCCGGCCGATGCTCACGCAAGTGCGTGTAGATCGTCCGGTAGCCGTTGTCATGCCGAATGACGACCCGGTTGCCGTAGCCCGTGCTCGATTCCACCACGCCCTCCACCACGCCATCTGCGGCTGCGCGAACCGGCGTGCCGGCGCTCATAGACCAGTCATAGCCGCTATGCCCGCGATAGCAATAAGGCGCGCAGCTTGCTACGTTCTCGCCCGTGTAAACCGTCACGCGACCATCTGGGTCAGACGCATAATTCGGAAAGTAGTGGTCAAAGTAGGCCGTCAGGCGATAGGTGCCCGAGAACGGCGGGCTGATGCGCAACGTCTGCTGACCTTGGGCAGATGCGCTGGATGTCAGCGCTGCGCCTAGCGCAAGGAGCGCGCTCAAACTTCTGCGCCAATGGATTGTTCGGTCACTCATGGTCTTCAATCAAGGCGAAGGGAGCGCCTGCGGGCATCGGGCCGGCGAGCGCCTGCTGTCGCGCGCCGTCCGGGG